>OLVU01000311.1_pt1 | contig 44506 bp, 54 predicted proteins | sample 1673321 | NCBI WGS metagenome assembly OLVU01 (sample SAMEA3178942, study PRJEB25190) | human gut metagenome | biome: human gut; feature: human-associated habitat; material: faeces | place: Austria | collected 2013 | reverse complement strand
CCATGCCATGGAGGACAAAGAAGCAGACTGGTGGAACAGCGATGACGCGGCGGGATTGCTGGAATCGCTGTTCGACACGCTCGATAGTTACTCACCGGAGGGGTACTATTTCGGTGCTCATCTCGGTGACGGGTCCGATTACGGATTTTGGAAAATGGACAAGTGAATGTCGGAACATGGTACGGATTACAAAAGACAAGCGGCATGACATTCTCAAAGACGGGATTCGTATCGGGCAAATCTATCTTGCCCGTGCCGAAAGCAGGAAATTAAGATACTGGGCAATCTCTTGCATGAGTGGAATCGGCTTCAACACTTTCAATGAAGCCCGCAGTTATGCCAAGGATTTCCTTTAATAAAAGAATCGCATGAAAAATTGGATACAACAGATGCTTTTGTGGCGTAAAAAGACGGACAAGGGCAGAATGACACTCGGAAAGGTGCAGAAAGAGTATCGCGAGAATGACGTATGCATGGGAGAACTCCTTGATGCCCTTCCCGCCGACGGCCTTTCCATAGAGGAAGCTTTCGAGCTGGCTATCACCGCCAAGAAGTGGGCGGACGGAGACCGTTTCTACCGGAGTATCAACGATGGAGAACCGGAAGAATTGTAAGGTAAATAACAATAAACAATAATGACAAATGAGCAGATATGATTTTATAAGATTCGGCGGCTTTGTCAACTGGGCGGACGAGGACACGGACACGTTCCGGAAAATGAAAGTCTGCCTGCCGGTAAAGGAGCCTGTCGAAGATGACACGAAAATAGGACTGATTTCCACGGACGAGGACAATCCGGAAGAAATCGCGGTTTCCTATTCCGTCAGGGCAGCCGAACTCATCCCTTGGACGGACTCATTCCAGGAAGGATACTGGAAAGCCCTGATAGTGGCAGAGGCAAACGGAGCAGGCACGGACGTATTGCTGCCCATGCTCAAAGATGCCGGACTATGCCTGATGGAATGTGTCTTCCTGATGCTCCGGAGCGATGCCTGCAAACTGTTTCCGGTCCTGTGCCGGCTGTTCCCGGAAGTGGAGGAAATGTTTGAGATTATCACATGGAATGACAGGGAATATTTTGTCAGGGAACTGACGCTGTTCCGTGGAACGGGCGGGGAATACAAAACCCTAGTCTCTGTAACGGGTCTGCAAGACGTGCTGGTCGGCAAAGACGGCGCACCCATATCGGACGAGGCGGAGGCCGTGGACCGGAAAATCTGCTATTACTTCACGGACGAGGAGTTCCTGCTGCCGGAAGAGCGGCTTGTAGCCCTTGCGGAGGATGCGTGAGAAATCATAATGTATGTACAAAGACCAGAAAATGAATAAAAGAATGAACAAACAGCAAACCACTCCCGTTACCGACACTTTTAAGGGGATGCTACTTATGTCAATGGGTGTCCCTGTAGGAAACATCCGTCCCTACCGTTTGAAGTCGGCACCTTCCTGCCTCGGCGGTTTCGAGCGCATGAGCGTAGCGGCAGCACGAGCCTCGGGAATGGATATCCCGGAGACGGAGAAAGAGAACGATGAAGTTTACATATGCCGCTTGGGACCCGCCGTCTTCCATAAATGGATGCCTGTCTGGATGTTCGAAACCGCTTTCGAACCGGTTCCCGAGCAGAGACGCGGTGACCGCATCCGAACACTTACGGAAGAGATGAACAACCATCACGTGGCGGAGAAAGCCCTGAATGAAAAATGTTACGCCCTGTCCGTGAAGCTGCTTTCCGAGTGTGGCGGCAGCCTTGATGACAACGGTGAACAATCCTCGACCTATCTCCATGTTGTGGACCGTGACCCCGTGGAACTGGTCATCACGAACGCGTCGCTCCGGAAAGACGGGAAAATCTTCATCATGGGTTACAGTTACTACACGGGCGAGGAGTACGAGCAGGAATGTGACGTAGAATCCGGCATGGACATACTGAATTTTATCCTTTCCCAAAAAAGTTTTGAGTGCCATGAATGAAGACAAGATATTGCAAATGTTCTTCGACATAGGCCGGTGGACGAAGGCCATTGAGAAAGGCGTGCTGAAAGACATTAGGAAAGACCAACTTATTCGGCTGACCGACGAGCATACCCGTATGGCGATGGCCTATGCCATGCGCCGGGGAAAGTACGAGATTTCCCCTCCCCACACGGCGCAGATACCCAAGGACAACGGTGAGTTCCGCACAGTGTACGTAAACGAGCCGATGGACCGCGTAGTACTGGGTATCGCCAACGACCTGCTCTTCGAGTTGATGCCGGAGATGCTGCACTCTTCGTGCAAGTCCTACCAGACCGGTATAGGGTGCGGCAAGGTAGTTACGGAAGTCAGCCACCGGATGACAGAAACCGGCAATAGCGGCTGTCTGGGCTGGAAGTCCGACCTTTCCAAATACTTCGACAGTGTTCCGATACGGTTCATCGACGAGGCGTTCGACAAGGTGGAGGCCAAACACGGCCAGTCTGCCCTGATAGACGTACTTAGGAAATATTACCACTCGGACCTCTATTTCGATGAAGATAACCGGTTGCAAAGCAAGTATCAATCCTTGAAACAGGGTTGTGCTGTGGCTAGCTGGCTGGCGGATGTACTGCTCTACGACCTAGACAGGGAACTGTCACAAATGAACGGCTACTACGTCCGGTATTCCGACGATATGCTTTTTATCGGCAAGGATTATGAAAAAGCGATGGACACACTCCAAAAACGCCTGGAAGATAAATCCATGAAGCTAAATCCCAAGAAAGTGGAATACCTGGCAGCCGATGTCTGGTTCAAGTTCTTAGGATTCAGTATCAAGGGCGGCATGGTCTCGCTCTCGTCATCACGCATCAAGACCTTCCAGCACGAGATCGAGCGGCGGACAATCCGCTGCCGGGACACGACACTGGCAAAAGCCGTGGACGCCGTGAACCGTTACCTGTACAAGGGCGAGTTCAGCTGGGCGATACAGGTATTGCCGGTCTGTAATGTGAAGAGTGACCTCAACGAGCTGAACAAGTTCGTGATGGACTGCTTTAGAGCCGTTCAGACGGGCAGGTGCAAGATCGGCGGTCTGGGATATGTCCGAACCAAACCGGATGGCTGCATCGTCCGGGGACGGGGACGCAACGTGAAGGCCAACCGCGATAAAACAGACCGGGACATACCGGGTTACCTGACTGTCGGCTGCATGCGTAACGCCCTTCTGACCAGCCGGGCGGTGTACAACACGCTGGTGGCATCGCTATAAGTTACGCCGGGCACACGGCAGAACGGGTGGACGGGCAGGCTATTCAACGTTACAGGCTTATAACCAGAATCCATATCGAGATTAACCGGTCTAACACCCGGTTAATCCCATCTCGATTCTGGCTGCGCCTGTAATGTATCGGGAAATTAAAGTCATGTGCCGTCTGTCCCGTACCCGTTACCGGAGCACACCGGGAAAGTTCAAGGAATAGGTTTGGGCATCCCGCGTACCAACGTCTTCTTTCCGAGTCTGAAGGCGGCTGACCGTCGCCTTCGGACTCCGCAGAAGACCCATACGCGGGATACATCGGAAGCATAAAGCCATGTGCCGGTATTATGAGAACTTTCAGTCTTTTCCAGCACGGGAACGTGCGGTTCGGGGGAATGGATTCAGCCTGCTGTCCCCGATAAGCCCGTCTCGCGCCGTCGTATCCCTAACGTTATACGACGGCGCCATTCCGGCTTCCGCCACAGCAGACATCGGACCTGTAAAGGAACGTGCCGGCATTCCGGGAACCGCAAAAAGAACAGCACAGGGCAAAGGGGGCAAGGCCGGGATTTCAACAGAGCCGCAATTCACACGGCTGGAGCCTGTGTCATCTCCTGCTAACACGACAGATGACACAGGTTCCAGCTGTACTCGCGGCCCGTATCAGGTTTTTAAAGGGATGTGCCGTCCGGATGAGTCCCCTGAACAGAAGGTAGCGCGACCGCATATGCACGAGGGACCCAAATTCAAGATACAGTATTCAAGCTTGGTCCTGAGCCAGGCAACTACCTGGTTCAGGACCGAAGTCCTACTGTATTTATCAGGACTATAAAGATACGCGCCAGGGGTTTGAGTGCCATTAATTGTAAACAGGTGAGAAAATGGAAGATATTTACCGAGAAACCGTCACCGCCATAGAGAACGGCGCAAATTTCCGGATTGATTTCCAGTCCAGAAGTTTAAAAGTAAACGGGAGACACATGATACGGAACGGCAGGTATGATGGCGCTCCGTGGTTGCCGGAGTACGGCTGCGGGGATTTTTTCACGGATGTGGAGGAGCTGTACCGCCGCTATAAACATTCGATACCATCGGAGCGCAGCCAGAGCAAGTCCCGCCGGTATTTCATGGCATTGCCCGAAAGTGACCTCGAGGACGGGGACATGCTGTACGGGCAACACCGGGATACCGCGCAATTCGAGCTGGAATTCTATATCCTCTGCCGGATTATAGGCGGGTTCACATGGAATCCCGAAACGATGGGCAAATGGTTCTGGCAAAGCGAAAAAGACAAGGACCTGGTGATACTCAGAAAATGGGTGGAACCCGGAAGTAATCAATTATTAACAAATTCACAATGAGTAGAAAGAAACAAGAAACAAAAGTCCTGTGCCCCGGATGCGACACGGAATTCGCCATCGCGGACAAGGAATTTGCCGCCACGGGCACCGTTATCGGCAAGAATTCGGATTTGGGCACCGTCTATCCGGTGGTGGCCGGCCATAATTCTCCCGCCGGACTTCCCAAAGGGGCGCGGGAGCGTATCGAGGCACTCCGCGGTGCCGGTGTGGACGTGAGCTGCCTGTTCGCCATGCAGGGAGCCGAGGGCGGCGAGTATATCGCCTCCAACAAAGACGGGAAACTTACCATCCTGGATGACAACGACCCGATATTCGGCAGCATCATGGCACAGGGTACCGTTCCCAACAACCGACTCTTCCGCCGGTGGGTCATGGCACAAATGTTCCATATGATGTCATACACGCATTACCGTGAAAAAGAGCCGGCAGGGGTGACCGAGATGATTCACCGGAAAGGCTATGATTACCAGTGGAAAATGCTCTTGAACGAGCTGCACGCCCAGATGAAGATGGAACACAAGGACATCACGGGTTTTGCCGAGAGAAACCGCTGGTTCAACCGTGATGTGGTTTTGGCCATCGCGAGCGACTATGTCAACGCGCTGAAAAAACACGTGGGCAACCTGGAAACAAGAAAATGCAAGGGAGTTCCCTACAAGCGTATACACGGCCGTAATATTTTCGTGGAGGACCTGCAATCCAAACTGTACTACCCGCTTTCCATCGCGATAACCCACATCAGGCACGCGTTGGACGCCACACAGCTTTACAACGCGGTCAGACAGTTCAATGACCGTCGTATCCGGCTGCCATGGGGCACTCCTCAAAGCAAGGCATGGATGGATGCCTATAAGGGAGCCGGGGCGTTCTTTACCATGCAGAACCTGATTCGTTTCCACGGTTGCACGGCTGTCAATGACCGGGGTCGGCGTCTGGACAAGTACCAGTCACTGGCGTTCCTGTCAGCCAAGGCGGAAGAGTATAAAAACGGAGAAGGCTGGCGGTTGCTGGCAGTCCTGAAAAAAATGCTGGCGGACAACAATATCAACATCAAAAAGAAGATGGCGGCATGGCGTAAGAAATAGGCCGTCATCACCATCCGCCCGGTAGGCGGCGCGGTGTGGCGGGTCAGAATAAATTAGTACTCCCTCCATTGAAATGATGCTCATCCCTGTTAACACAAGATGAGCATCTTTCAATGGAGGCATTACATCGAAAACGTAAAGAGATGCCCCTGTTTGACGACCACACCGCTATTCTAATCAAAACGACATAATCCTTTATACGATGAGCAAGAAACAACTACGACGCAGGGCCTACCTGCTGTACCGGTTACGAAAACAGGGTATCCGATGCCTGACACGTTGCCGGACCATCTTCTACCCTTACGGGGAGGATCCTAAATCAGTACCGCAGATCTGCAGCCTGATAAGCGAATTCCATTTCCATGTCCAGTTTGAAATACCCGCCTGACATGAAACCGGGAGACATTGCAACGCTGAAAGTGCCCTACAAGGGCTATCGCCGTATAGAACTGTTGGAACGGCTCCAATACACCTGGCTGGTACGCATCTGCGAGAGCAGGAAGGAGATCGAGGTCTATGAAGACGAGTTCGAAACGGATTAAAGGCACGGAACAATGAAAGGAGAACAACAGGAAGAACGCATACCGAACTTTATCGGCAATGCCGTCATTATCCTCACAGCCGCCCATCTGGGCTGCGAGGTGGAGATGCTCGCCACCGCACAGGAGGTGTGGCGGACGAAACGCCTGCCCGAGGCGGTACTGCTGGGCATGTACGAAAAGGCCGCATGCGATGCCGTGTCGGCTGTCCGGAAGAGAGGTCTGGCGGAACAGGCTGACCGTCTCGGAGAGATATTTTACAGGACGGGGGAATTTCCCCCGCCGGAAGAAGACAATACATAAAAAGGAGTAACAAATGAAAACAAGGACTTTTCAGGAAATATATGATTTCTGCCGTACGGACGATACCTACCGGAGCTATTTCGAGGCATCGGACGAGTCCCGCATTACCGGAGCAAGGGCAAGAAAGTACTATTACGGCGACATCCGCCGAGGCCAGTGCCGCGTGGGGACATTCATCTACCGCCAGTCGATGCGGCAGCTTGAAAGGTTCCTCGGGGGCGCAAGGCAGGACCACTACATCCATGTTGACCCGCCGGCCTGCCGGGGAGTGAGCCTCAAGGACGATATGTTCCCCGGCCAGACCGCCTATATCGTGGTACATGTCAGGAGGCAGGGTGTGCAGATTGAAATCGAACACCCGTTGCATGGTGGATGGGTGCATTTCACGGCACGCTCCCACCGTCCCTTCACCAGGGAGGGAATCATAGCCGAGGCGAAGTCCTACATTGACAGCCACATCCTGCTGGCACCGGGAAGATACCGGGACTTGCAGCTGGAACATATGGTTTCCAAGGAACAGTTCCCCGCATGGTACAGGCAGTATAAAATGAGGCTGCACGACCGGGCGGAAGCCGAACATCGGGATATGGTGGACAGATACAGGCACAGGAACGACCTTACCTACGGGGAAGCCCGTGACATGCTCGCGGCTTCGGGTATATTCTTCGACCTGAACTGCGACGAGTTCGAGCGGGACGAGATTACGGAACAATTTGTAAGACTTTGTAACAAGACATAATACCCAGGCAAATGAATCTATATAATCAAATCAAATATAACGGGTATCGCATCAACATCTATTATGATGATGACGCCCGAAGCCCGCGTGAAGCGTATGACAATCTCGGTACGCTTTATACGGCACATCGTCGCTACCGCCCGGAGAAGGAGTTTGATGACCACTTCGATATCGACAAGGTTTTTGAAGGGCATATCGGAAATTTCCGGGAATCGTTCCTGAAGGAATATATCGCCCTGCCGGTCTACCTCTACGACCATGGCGGCATTACAATATCCACCTCGCCGTTCAGCTGCCCGTGGGATTCCGGATTTTTCGGAATCATCGCGGTACCGTTGGACAAGGTGCGCCGGGAATACGGGTGGAAGAACATCACCGCGAAACGCAGGAAGCGGATCGAGGGATACCTGCAAGACGAAATCAGTACCCTTGACAACTACTATACCGGGGAAGTTTTCGGGTATCGCATCATGCCGGAAAGTGACGATGACAATGAACTGGACAGTTGTTGGGGATTCTATGGTACGGAATGTATGAAAGAACTGGAAGCCGAATGCAGGCATATTATCGACGGGCAGAACAAAGCGGTAGCATAAAATAGAAAAATACGCATAATAACTGGAAATACAATGAAGACATCATACGGACTTGAATTTGACACGGTAACAGAAATCAATCCTGAATGGAGCGGCTATGACAAGACGATAGCAGGATGTCACCTGGCCAATGCCAGGGTGGTCATCGTGGATACGGAATACGGGCAACCGATAGACAATGAGCATGACCTTGAAGAAATCTACCGGATTCTCGAAAAGAAAAAGACAGGCCATACTAAAAATGAACGACATGGAAGAAAAACGAGATAACAAGGAAATCAGGGTACGCCTGCACCATATCGACCGTGGAAACTGCACGGAAGTGTGGGAGGTGCAGACAGAGAAGGGTAAGCCCAAACGCTATCTGGGACGTGACGACGGTTATGGACCGAAGGAGTGGTACACGCTCTGCGATGCTCCCTACGGCTATTGCGAACGCGACTGCCATGTGAGGGAGGACCTCACCCTCATTGTCTGCGACAAAGATTGGAACGAGGTGTTGCGAGACGGAACGGACAGGGAACGCTTTCCTGAAAGTTTCCCTTCACTGGATGAAGCCTGCAACGAGGCATGGAGCAAGGTCGTGAAAGTGCTTCCGCATGTCACGCACAAAGGTTTCGGGCAGTGGATCACCAAACAGTCATTCCTCCCGCTCAGCCAGACCGAAGAATTGAATTGGCGGGATAGCTACTATGAGGAAGAAGCGAGTGAGATACTCTCACGTTTTACATGGATCGGTGAAGAGTATGCCATATTCAAGGTTACCCAGAGGCACACCAAGTGCGACGCCCAATGGTACGAGTATTACGCGGGGAAGACAAACCGGCAGGAACACGAGTGGTATACCCGTTTCTTCGGTTACGAGTACCATGACCGGCATATCAGCGACGTACTCCGGACACTCGGAAGGCGGTGCGACGACATCATCCGTACTGCGGTGGAAACCCGCACGGACCACTATTACGGGCGTACGGTTTCCTGTTTCATGGACGAGTTCATCGGTTACGACCTGTCCCATGAACAGGTCCGTGACGCCAAGGAATGCAGATTGCGCAAGGCACGGGAAGACTACGACGAAGCGAACGCCTACTATTACAAACTGAAAGAGAATGAGGAAAGCATCCGTGGTATCGAATTGATGCTGCACTGCATAAGACAACAAATCCGAAAAATGAAAAGATAATGGCCAGAAACTACATGTAGCCAGAGTTTGGCAAATCGAATACAAATATCCGGGTATGTATGGCGGGGGCGGTCAGGATATCTTTTATGATATCCTGACAATGTTCGAAGTTGATAACTCCGCAGAAGACGCCTATACCGATGACTTCGAAATAGCCCGTTCGGGTCTGCAGCAGCTAAGAAAACATATCTCAGAACAGGATGAAACCTTCCGGCAGAATGCCGAAGAATTTTATTCCTGCCTGGCAAAGGTCGGGATGGACCGGGAAAAGTTTATCGAAGTACTCGATTGTCTAATCAACGGCAGTGACCAAAGCGATGCCTATGTGCATGTCTCATGGTTTTAATGATATGCCATGAAGGCGTTTCGAGCAAACCTGCCGTAACATCAAACCTGTATGAAACCTAAAGATAACGGGCTGGCCAACCTTCATGACCGGAAACGTGAGGAACGCGGTTTCTGCTGCATGCAACTGATCATATTCCTTACAGACAATGGAGTGAAGAGCTGGGATGAATGGCACCGGGCGCATACCGACGCGGCCCGGGGCGAATGCAGATACCGCAAGCGGTGCCCGGTTTATGGACGTAGCAAACATTTAATGAACAATAAATAATATGGTACTTAATATTGTAAAAAACGACCTGCCTGCCTCATGCATTGCAGAATATGTAAGATGCGTATTTGACAATGCCAAAGTAAACATCAAAGATGAAAATGCAGTATCCGTCGACATCGAAGTGACCGGAAAGAACGAGCTGCACTCTTTGGAAGGATTAAAAGAGTTGGAATACTATTTTAAAGATTATGACATAAGAATATGGTGACCGCCATGCAACGGGCGGCAAACCGGAAATTGTTCAACTACAGATAAAAAACAAGCAACATGGAACAGGAAAAACCTACAAAGCCGGAAACAGACAGAACCTTTCCGGAAGACGATGACACACTTTACCGTGAAATGACAGTGCACATGCCCCGCTGCTATTTTCCGACTTCGCTAGGCGAGAACAGTATCCTCAAATTTGCCGGAGAGGAATTCCGCCGCGTCAAGAATATTGTCTGCCGGCGCTACAACTTTAACGAGGACAAATATATCCGGGAGAACGCCGGCGTATCCCCTTTCGACTCTGTTCGAGGCAACTTCGAGCAGGAAGTGTACAGACGTCTCCGTAAGGATTATGCGCACCTCAGTATCATCTCCATCAGAAGATCACTTATGGAGAAAATCCGCGACGCCGTGAAGAAGGAGAACAACATCATCGGCACGTTCTACCGCAACTGCGGCGTACATTACCGGGAGGCGGAATCAGCGGAGTATGAAACCTCCCCGATAGTGGTGGTCCACAATTCCGCTTTTTACGGATACGGCGGTTATGAAAGTGCGACCGTTTATGAACTTTTCATCGACGGGAACGGCAAACTGCTCTGCACGCTCAACGGCGAAGCCGGCGAGGATTTCGATGAGCCCATCGGACAGGTACAGACCGAGGGATTGCTTGAGATTGCCCACTGGCTGGAAGAACACGGGTTCATCTCCGCTGATGTCAATGACGACGAGATTGTCGTATGCGAGGGGTGCGGTTCAGACAATATACAGACCCAGGCATGGGTGGATCCGAATGCCCGTACATTCATCGGTACCACGGGTATAGACCGCTATGATAACTGGTGCGACGAATGCGAGGACCATCAGCCATTCTGTACTTTAAAAGAGTTCAAAGAACGCATGGAGGAATGGTGGAACTCGTTGGACGCAAATCAAATGGAACAGATCACGGGTTGCCGTCAGGACAAGTGTCCGGCCGGAGACAACCATCAGGGGTTTGCCGAAACCTGCAATGAATGGTGGGAAAACAAGGGCTATGACGAGAAACGTAAAATCTGGAAAGAACATAATGACTGCTGATTATGATTTACAATCTTCTTAAACGCATACAGAACCTGTTGGCTTCCAAGCCGTCCGGGACAAAGGAGGAACAGGAAATCCTGAGTCTGGTCAGCCAGGCGCTTCCTGCAATGCTCAATGGGCATGATACGGAAACACTTGCCGCCAATGAGCTGCTGGTACGGATATGCCCCGACACCAAACGGCCGGTCCTCGTATGCCATAACGGCAACGGGCAGTGCCTGTGCCTGCACAATGGGACGACGGAAGAGGATGCCGTCGACGTGGACTTATGGCTGCGTTCCAACGGTAGAGAGTGTAACGGCTACAACAAGTTGCAGGAGGCTGTCGTGGACCTTGCCTACAATGCCGGGGCGGACAACCTGTGGGAGGACAGGGACTCCCGTGCCGTCAATGCCGAGATCGTCCAGTGGGCGGAAGAATTCGAGACTGAGCATGCGGGCACTGATTGGGATGCGGAGGACTACTTCCTTGCCATCGACAGGTTTTACAAGGAAAAGACAAAACAAATGAATCCGGTTACAATACCGGCGAACTGAAAAAATGGCAACCGAATGGACAAGGAAATTGCAGAAGAAATCATCCGGGAAAACCGTTATCCGTCCGGATATGACATACAAGACTATCTGTTTGACAATGAGGATACTGTGCTTTCTCTGGAGGACGGAACGGAGCTGCTTGATGACTTCGACCTCTGGAAAGAACGTTCCGACCTCGAACTTGAAAAAATCATGGACCGGAACTACTGGTCCTCGACTGGTGGATATTAGATTAAAAACAGGAATATAATTATGGTAAGAGAACTTTATCAACGGCTCAGGGAATATTTCAACAACTTACCCGAACCGACAGAAGAGGAAAGACAATTTATCCGGGAGCTGAACGCCGGGTATTTCCCTATCACGTCCGTCCACCGCGATGACCTGGAAGGACAAGGTTTCGATGTGGAAAAGATCAGCGATGACGACATGCAGAATCTGGCGGAAAAGATGGCCGACGATTACTGCGAACAGTTGTTCTGGCCCAGCATGGAAATCATTGCCGGAGAAATCCTGAGTTTCCCGAAAGTAAAAACAAAAGACATTATCTGTCCGAAATGCAATTCGGAAAATATCCGTTATGATATTCACGAAAGTCGGTTCCACTGCGGCGAGTGTTCCCTGGCATGGGATGACAAGTTATATGCACTCGTGGAATTTCCCGAGGAAAGTGCTCCTTTCGAGGAAGAAGGAACCGGTTATCCGGCATGGGGAAGCGGGGAGAACGGGGCGCTTTACGTGCCCGAGGAAGACTATATACGCCATACCGGCAAATCTCCCGAACGGGACAAGTGTTACCGTGCCGTGTGTTGGCCGGACTCCCAGAAATACATGGGAACGAAAGGTTGTGAACCCATACAGGATGAAAACGGGATACGGGATTTCGGCACATCGGCATACTGGGTGCCGCTGCTTCTGACGGAAGAAGCGGCAGAGCGACGAATGGACAAGAAAAAGGTACCGGTATGCCCCGAATGTGGGGGCACAGATATTGACATTCTGAGTGACGAGGGCGTGGCCGTATGCAATGACTGCTGCCTTGAATGGCCTTACGCGGAGGATTGAGAATGGAAACGGTAGATGTTTATACGGAACGAGGCGACCTGGTCACCTGTTCCGATTGCGGCAAGGTGATGCTCCTGCCGTATGGAGCGGATAAATGTCCCGCCTGCAAGAAAGAAGGTTGCCTGGTATGGACGGACGAAAGCTTGCGGGAAGCCGACATCGACTCCCTGCTCGAGAGGCACTGTAACCTGCACCAGAAGAGCGAACTGCAACCGGAGGAGTATCTTTCACTTTCCATACTGGTGACCGAGTATATTCCATATCTGGCCGATAAACCGCAGACAGCGCGTGAAACCCTGTTCCTACTCCTTGAAACCGGCTCTCTTTTCGAGAAATACTGGCGGGATACAAGATGCTTCCAATCCGAAAATATCTACACGCCCGCCATCAAGACACTGCTTGACAAACTGGACGTGAAACTGCGAGAGGGCGACACGATTCCGGTAGAATACCAGGATTGCCGCTCCCTGGAGGACTTCTTCAGGGTCGTTGCCGGCGAGCGTCCGGCAAAGGAAGAGGTATCGTTTTCTTCAGATAAGGAGGGAAACTATTATTTCAACGGACGCAAGGTCAAGGTGGAAAATTCTGACGAGTACGCCTACCGCCTGCTGAAAACCAAAATACAGACGAGCTACCGGCGTCCGGTAGATTTTTACTTCCGCTTCCTTGCCCGTTTCGGACCATACGGAACTTATGGCAACGTGTATTACCCGAGTATCACGGACCTGATATGCAGGCGTTACCTGCCTGAAACCGCAAAATGAATTCCGGAAAGGCGATGGACAACGGTTCACCGCCTTTCTTATTGTATAACTTTTTTAATATCAATCATTATGGCAACAGCATTAGCAACAACGGCCGCCCCCGTGCAGTTCGATTTCCAGAACAACAACGTCGAGGTGATGACGCTCGACACGCTCCGGCGCACACACAAGGAAAATGACATCTATGGCAACCCGCTCAAGGGAATCTACCATTACGAGGTGATAGAGCGCATGGCGGACATCTGCCAGAAACACAACCTGAATTACGAGGTGGAGGAAATCTTCGCCGCCCAGAACAAGAACAAGGCACAGCCCGGCGTGGTCGTCCTGCCCCAGGTGGAACAAAAGTACGGGGCGATGGCCGTCGAGGCGCATATCCTGCGCCGCGTTTATACGACCATCCGCATTAAGGAATGGGAAACGGACGAGCTGACCACGACGCTTGTCATCGCCTTCCATCAGGACGGCATCCAGGCGGCCATCGGCCCGTGCGTCAGGGTGTGCCACAACCAGTGCATCCTCTCCCCCGAACGCAGTGTGTCGAACTACGGGAAAGACAAAGTCACCACCGAAGAGCTTTTCGGTCGTGTAGACGAGTGGCTCTCGAACTTCGAGGTACAGATGAACGAGGACAGGGAACGCATCCGCCGCCTGAAAGCGAAAGTAATTACCCCGGTGGAGATGTACGCCTACATCGGATTGCTGACAGCATTGCGCGTATCGCATGACAGTTCCGACAAGCGTCTTTCGTCCAAGGTGGAGACCTATCCCCTGAACCAGTCCCAGATTTCCATCTTCACCGAGGACCTGCTCAAACTCACCGAAGAGAAGAAGACGCTCACGGCGTGGGATATCTATAACGTGGCAACCGAAATCTACAAGCCCGGACGTACGGACATTCCGGCCATGATTCCCCAGAACGGGGCGCTGGCCGAGCTGATGCTCTCGGAAGGGTTGCCGGAATCTTAAAAGGCTGCCACGTGACAAGAATCAAGGGACAACTGACGACAGCCGACTACCTGCCCATAGCGGAATATAACAGGCTGGTCCGCGGGCTTGAGAAGGACGGCGAGTACCTGTGGGAGACCTACTGCTGGCTGTCGTTCTGCACGGCATGCAGGGCCTCCGACGTGAGGACCCTGCGCTGGAAAGACATCTTAGGAAAAAGCACCATGACCCGCATCGAGCAGAAAACAAAGAAAAACCGCCTGATCAAGTTCAACAGGGACGTGCAGGAGAAGAACCGTTTCCTGTACGAGATGCTCGGACAACCCGCCCCCGAACAGTACATCTTTCTCAGCCCGCGTACCGGGAAACCTTACTCGCTGGAATACATCAACAGGCTGCTCAAGGTATTCAAGGTAAGGTACAGGCTGCCGATCAGGGCATTCTCCACACATACCTTCCGCAAGACTTTCGGGCGCTATGTCTACGAGCTGATGGGACGCTCGGCCGAGGGCCTGATCCTGCTCAACCAGATATTCCGCCATTCCAACCTGGAAACCACCCGGCGCTACATCGGGCTGGCGCAGGAGGACATCGACAAAGTGTTCGATTCCATACGTCTATGAGAATATTTTCAACGATGCCCGGAACCCGAGCGGGAGGTTCCGGGCTATGCTTTATATAACATATCAAAATCAGAACTGTAAATGGACACACCGATATATATCGACACATACTTCCGCGTCGAGTCCGGCTATGACGGCGGTCGCATGCCGGAAGAGAAAGCCGGACGCTTCTTCGACGAGGTAAAGCGCCTTTTCACGGAAACAGGGTTCAGCATCAAGGAAAACAAATACAAAGACGGTTGTCCCGAGGTGTATCTCGGAAAGACATGCCTGTACTGTCATCCCCAATCGTTATCGGGCCCTGTTCTTAAAGAGCACATGGAGCTTATCGAGAAGATTCTGGCACAAGGAACGACCTTCCGGTACCTACGTACTGACACTTACGGCGAGATTCTCGACCTGACGGAGGAGGAAGAACTCGCGTATTACCACAAGACTCATGACATGACTATCGGGGGTGTCTTTCTCGACGCCTTCCGCACCAAGCGCCGGAACCTGTACAAGAGCCGGGAGCAGGTGCTGGAAATACTCGTCGAAAAGCTGCGTGTCAAGACACTCCGTGGGAAGTCCGTTTATTCGAACACCTCCCCGGCATACCGTTATATCAGGGAAATGTACGGGAAAATGGTGTCTGAAGGACGGCTCGTCGAGGGATGCAAGCAAACCGCTTCCGGGAAACTGCCGCTCTGCCGCACGGCAACCGGCAGGGAACTGAAAATGAAAAGACGGGAAGACGACAGGACGGAATGACACGCGGTTCCGTACCGGACATGGCCGGATACCAGTCCGAAGACTTCTGTAAATCATAATTTTCAAGCCGGACTGTCAATCGAAAGAAGGACGACCCGGCTATACTTCAACAACAAGAGATAGCACTATTATGAGCATACAAATCGGAAAACTGTTGCCGGACGGCAGTGTCCGGCACATCAAGGCGCTCCATGAGACGCTTTCAAAAGACCTTGTGAGGAAACTCCGGGTGTTCTATCCCAATGACAGACGGGTAGATGCCCTGCTGTCGCTGGGCGACATACAAAAACTGGGACCGTCACCCTATGGAAAATGGACAGGAACCGGCGATACCGTCCACTGTTTTTCAAAGATCCGTGACGGACGGGAAACACCGCGGCAATCCGCATCACGCATCGCGGACAACGCAGACATTTTCGGCCGCATGGAGGACACGTGCCTCCTGTTCGATAACGGCAGATGGCATGTCATGGACAAGGGAGAATACTGTGAACAGCCGCTCTTCGTCGAAGATACGCCCTCCCATGACAGCATGAAACCGATCACGGTATATGTGAACAACCATGTCCGACTCGAAAAGATAAATACACCGCAGCACTGGCAGGGACTTGAGGAACTCGCCGAACGGGAATCCAGGATACTCTATGTCTACCGGGGGTGCCGCCTTGTGAGAATCGTCCGTTCGTCCAACCTTAAAAAGAAACTGTATGCGGCACAATAACATCGTATCGGCCATAGAATGGCTGCCGGAACACCTGTTCACGGAAGAGATCGTGGAAGCAGCCGTCGAAAGCAAGGAAATAGAGGTGCTGAGCCATATTCCGGGACGTTTCCTCACACCCGGACGTATAGAACGAATCATCGCGGGCAGCACGGAGAGCTGGCACAGCTTCGAGCTGCGCAATATTCCGGAGGCGTACCGTTCGGGAGCAGTCTGTGACTACGCCATGCGCAAAAAACCGAAGAATATCACGGCCGTTCCCGAAGCAATGGTTACCCGAGAAATGGCAGAAGCGGTCATCCGAAACGGACGCGGGGATTTCGACATTCTCGCCTTCATACCTGAACGCCTTTGGGATGCGCAACTGGCATACCTGGCCTTGCGCAGCTATATTTACGACCCGTATTACACGGACAGCAGGACAGACGCCGTCATGAAAACGGGGCTTATCCTCGGATATGTCCCCGTTGAGGTAAAGACTCAAGAGTTCTATTACGGGATGCTCGACGGGATGAAAATATTGAGCACGGTTACCGATGCCGTCGTGCCGTCCCGTTTCAAGACTGCGGCATACTACCGCAAGATGGCGGAACATGACCTCTCGCTTGTTCCCGCCCGGTTCTATTCCTATGAGATTCTCCATGCGGCTGTCTGTTCGACCGAAGGAAAAAACTTCATCACAGACCCCCAGTTTTTCAAGCCGTTGTCGGTATATCTGGACGACATGCTGGCGGACCGGCTGATGGAGAAACACCCTTACATGTTCGGGGAGTTGCCGAAGCGGTTCAAGACACCGGAAAGACTGGTCATTGCCATCGATAACAGCAAACGGGAGACGAACTGCTATATCGACGAGGAAACTGAACAATCCCTGCTCACGGTGGAAGTGTGCAAGGCATTCATCCGAAGAAACGGCAACTGTCCCGAATTTCCTGAAAATGTATGGACGCGGGAATTTGTCGACTACTGCATGGAGCACGGGACGAGTTTCCGCTGGTTCCGCCAGATGCCCAAAAAGTTCCAGAGCTCCGCGAACACGCAGGCGGCGTATGATTACGGTCATTACCATATCTGTGACTTTGCCAAACGGTTCATCACTCCGCAAATGGCGAAGGAGTGCTACCAGGAGCGCAGTTATGCACATGCCATCCCCGGACATTTCCTCACGGAGTTCTGCCGACAGACCGGACTGCCCGAGAAGTTCTACGGCGGGGAAACCACGATGCTGTCGCTGAAAAACAGCCGTGACGACTATACTTACTGCAAAGTCGGCAATACCTGTCTGGCCTTTTACCTGAAAGAACAATACGAGCCGTCCTCGGCACATCTGATGATGACGCGGTCGGATTCAAAATACTGCACGCCGGAGAAGGTGTTCGACGTGCCTGTCGGAACCTTCCACCGCACGTGGCTGGAAAAGATCGTGGCGGAAAACGACCCCCGCTTTGTCAAACCCCGTGTGGACAAAGCGTTGAAAGCCGTACAGGCGGTCTGCTATTACGGTGTCGAGAAGTTGAAGGACCTGAACCGTACGGAAATCTTCCGCAACACCTTCATGGGTGAGACCATCGGTTACTGCGCCCGCCGCAGGGACCTGACCTACCACAGCGACAACTGCGGGACCCTTATCGAGGGCTTGAAGTTCAAGATTCGGGGAATGGCTGTCCCCGTAACCTTGGCGGAAGACATGACTCCTTATACGGCCGACATGCTGCACCGGAAGTTCGGCTTCTGCTATATCGGAATGACGGCATTCGCCACGGACTACGGCCTGGACATGGAGAAGGCATACACCTTTGCACAGATGCGCCAGATCGTAAGGGAGAAAGGGCACAAGCCGTCATTGAGAAACTACAAACGTGAACTGAAACAAATAAACATCATACAATGAAAAAATACCGGATAGCTATCGAAGAGACGCTCCGTAAGGTCGTGGAGATCGAGGCAGAAACGCCCGGTCTGGCCGTCTGCAGGGCGGAAGACGAATACAATGAAGAGAAACACGTGCTGTCAGCCGACAATTTCGCAGGAGCTGACATCGCGCTCTCGACTGATGACAGCACGGTCATGGAGACTCTGGAAGACGTGGATTTCATCGGATACGTGCAACGCCGTTTCGAGGAATGCCGGGAGTCCATATCCGTCGAAGACAAAGTCCGGCTGGCATTCGGAAGTTTCGACAACGCCCTGTATGAGTTCGGCGAATACCGTAAGGAGGCGGCTCGGAACCGCCCGCAGGTCTACCTGCTGTACCGGAGCGATGCCTGGCACAACCGTTCTTCCATGGAGCTCATAGCCCCGTTCTCCTCCCTCGAAAACATGATGGAGTACCTGCGGCGTAAGAAGAAGGAATTCCGCCTGACGGAAAGTGATCTGGAAGAGTTCAAGAACAACCGGCAGACGAAGGGGCGCGACGAAAACTACCTGTACGAGTCGGATTATTTGGATGTGCTGCCGGAACAGGAACCCGAACTGCCGCCGAAAGATGACGCTTTCTATGACAAGGTTTTCACCTGCGGGCAATCCGAGCTGTCACGCAGGGAGTTGGAATCTCTGCCGGAGCCGTTCGATACCTACCATGTTACGGACGAAGAAATGGAACAGATTGTGTACGAAACGGAAATGGAGACACGGGACCGGCTGCGGCTCGGTAAAAGAAAGCCCATAGATTTTGACAATGACCGCCATAGTGAAATCTGGTGGGAAGAAATGGAAAAAGCAGTGGTAAGGCACGGCGTACCGTACTACGAGGCCGAATAACGAAAATAGAACCTGTTCATCACATGCCATAATGATGACGGGCCGTCGCGGCTACGGCTGCGGCGGTCTTTTTTTTCAAAACGAGGTGAGTATTCCACCCCTTATACAAAACGATTACCTACTCTTAAAAAAACGGATTTATGAAACAGACAAGACAGGATTTCTTCACGGCGAACGGGGAAGGAATCAAAATCATGACATTTACGGAGTTCGCCCGGCATATCCTGCGTATGGAATGCGGGGAAAGTCTGGAACTGTATGCCGTTGTGAACCGGCAGACACGGGAATGCTCCCGGCCGCTCTCTGTCAGAAAGGAACAATGGAACGGTACGCCCTTTTACCTGCTCGGCGGGCACGGGCAGGAAGTCCGTACCATCAATTTTGCGGGTCGTCCGAAAGAGGAGTTTGAAACGACCTGCCATGATGTCTTGGACAGCTACGATGCCGTGGAAAGTATCGGGGCGGTCGTGTCAAGACTGCGTGAATTATCTCCTGAAGAACTGCATAAGCGGATTGCGGAAGAGATGAAGACCGGCTGTAAATACCTGTTGGTCTACCGCAGCGAGGAGGAGATGACGGCCGCACTCGACGGCAAGATATACGCCATCAGCGATACGGACGGCAAATTCCTTTGCGACCTGTATCAGCCGGATTATCTCCATCTGGAAAACGGGGGCGATATTGTGGACACCGCATCCATTCCGGACATGCATTTCCATTCCGATTGGGCAATCGCCAACCCCACGGTACGCGACAAGGTGCTCTCCTCCCGGATGGTGATTATATATACCCACGAAACGGTAACGCTATGATAGAGATTGGCAACAGGATAGAAACGCCGGAAGGTGTGTTCTATGAACTGGAATACGGAGGGGAAGGAAACATCTACAAGAACGAGGATGCCTTTCTCAACCGCCCCGATGAAGTGTGCTATGTACCTGAATACGCGGCAGAAGACCGTGAGGACTGGCGTGTGTCGGAGAGCAGTGACGGCTGTTTCACGCATAACTCACTGCTCGCCCTGTGCAAGGGTAATGAAGAGGTGTGCCAGGATCTGTTTTACAGCCTTGAATGGACGTACCCGACCACCTTGCTGGAAGAATGGGACTCGAACGGCTATTTCGATGAGATCGAGGGCTGGTATGACAGTAACGATTAAATGGAACGGCATATCATGGACAGGAAATACAAAATCACATACTCGGGAAAAATCACGGGCAAGACCCCGAACTACATATTGAGCCTGCGGGCGCATCTGAAAGGCATCTTCCCTGAAATGGAACGGTATGGTAAGGAAGAATTCGACCACGTGCTTCATTGCATCAGCTCGTTCATTGATGATTTTACCTTCAAGGTACGCAATTCCCGATACCGGGGAGACATCCTGAAAAGGACTATCAGTAACGACTGCCTGAAAGTGTTCAACCTGGGTGACGAGAAAGTGATACTGACCGTCTCCTTCACCCCGCTGGAAACATGAAACCAACAATATGACAGATATGGATAAAATACAGAAAGACAATGCGGAGCCGGGCAAAGCCCCGGACAAAATGAGCGCCGACAAGCTGCATCTGTTCGCCACCCAGTACGCCTTTATCGACGGACGGCTGCACGAGGCCGAGCAAGCCATGCTGAAATTCATGCTGGAGTTCCTGGCACAATATGGCCGCGTATCACTCGGCCTTACAGAAGAGGAGGAACTCGATGACAACAACTTCCCCGTCACGACAACCTTGTACGGGAAGCACGACACGCCCCGTATCAAGCTTACCGATGTCTACCTGACGGATGACGGGGAATATCTCCTTGCTGACGGAATAGATGCGGAGACCGGGGAAAAACGGGACGGATTCTATATCTACAGCGAACAATACGCCGATATCTTCCAGTTCGTCGGCCACGCTTCGGAGATGAACTGACGAATGAGGAACAACCATAAAACGAAATATCAATGGACTGTATCAAAGATTTACAAGACGCCATCCGCAACATTCTCGTGAACAACGGCCTTACGGAACTCTGTCTGGGAGAGCCTGACGAACTGGACGATCCCACCTATATCATCTGGTATGACAGGCACTGTGAGCCTCACGAAGACCCGGTATTGAAGGTTTACCTTGAAAATGAGGGCATTGCCGTTGAGGTCGAAGCCCGCAGTTTCGGGAACACGATAACCGTCTACGATTATGACATAGACCGTATTGAATGGTGGAAAGGCATTCATGCCAATATTCTGGAAGTGCTGGAGCGTGACGGCAAGCGCCGGTGTCCGGCCTGTGGCAGGACGGTCAAGGGGAAGCAGCGGTATTGCGGTGCCGGATGCCGTGATTTCATGACTCCCGGACCGACAGTGGAGCAGGTCGCGGAAAAAGCCAACCGGAATATCCGCAAACTGGCAAGCCTTGCCGCCGGAAAAGACAAGGCGTACCGGAAGCGGCTGATAGAGAAATATACCGTCGGTCCGTCATAAGCCGGCTTTGTTACACTAAAAAATGTATGATATTATGGCAACAAGAACCATTTACCTGACCGTACGGCTCGATATCGACAACCCGAAGGCTGATGAAATAACGGACGAAGAGGTTGACGAAATTATCAGCGAAGTGGACTATGAATTCAAAAATTACGGGGACTATGAAATCGACACGGAAATCTGCGGGAAAAATGACGAAGGTGGTCTTTAGACGCTATCCCGACGGACAGGTCATCGCCCTGTTCCCGGACATACCGTGGAGCGGACGGCGGGGTGAAATAACCTCCTACATGCATGTCGGCCAGCATGGCGCAGCCGACTATGCGGGCGTGATCGCCATGACACGGCCAGCCCATGAAAAGGAGTACCGCAACCCGCTTTCCGAACTGAGAGCCATCGGTTACGATGACCTACACATCATGCGGCGTGCAAGACCGAAATTCATAAACAGCTAAAAACAAATCTTATGTCTCATAAACCGAATGCCGTTCCTGTCTTGCAGGAGGGAACGGTCTATACAATTATACTTGACAACGGACGAAAGGTCCACGACGTAATCTATCATGCCTGTGTCGCCTCCGGCAAGTCGTATTTCGCCAAAGGCGATAAGACCTATCCCGCCGAAAAGGTGCGGAACCATTCAATCACCGGACATGCCGCATCGGACGGCTCTAGAAGGAACGGCACACCCAATCCCGACCGCTTCGCCATCACGGATGAAGTGTGCGAGGTCGTTGATGTAGTTACCACGCCGGAAACCAATCCGGAAATGTTCCGGTGTCGTGTCAAATGCCTGATGTATTCAGGCCTGTCACAAGCCGAGGCTGAGAAAGTCATCGCTTCAACGCCACTAAAGCTGGAACTCTTCTACGACGTAGGCCGTGGCAGTTTCGCTATTGACGCCGAGGCAGTTGGCAACACACCGCTGTATAATCCTTACACGGGAAAGGAAATCCCGGATGAAACCTAAGCCGAACTACATCGAATATGAGAGAACTATATATCAAGAATCTCTGCATCGAGATTACCCGACGTTGCAACATGCGCTGTACCCATTGCATGCGGGGAGATGCCGAATCCGTGGATATCCCTTTGAAACATATAAGCAACCTGCTGCGGCATGTCAGGCATATCCACCATTTCAACATCACGGGCGGCGAGCCGTCGCTTAACGTCCGGGCCATCCGTCATATCCTCGAACGGGTACGCGCCTACGGTATTACTGTCAATGACTTTTATATCGTAACCAACGGCTCAGCCACATCCCGTTCGGAGGAATTCATAGAAGCCTGTGCCGCACTGTACGAGTACCAGGAGGAAAAGGAACAGGACTCCGGCCACATGCTTGAAATGAGCGATGACCGCTTCCATGATCCGGCAGAGCATGCCGCCACGCTCGCGGCACTTTCCCCGTATCCCTCTTTCGGAGTCCGGGGACAGGCCGAGCGTATCTTCCTTTTCCGGGAAGGCCGCAGCACGGAGGGGTTTCCGAACCCTGTCCATGGGATTTACCTCACGGAGGAGAACTACGTTTACGGCGACCTCTGTCTCAATGCCGAAGGCATGATCCTCTCCAACGGTGACCTGAGCTATGTCTGCCAGAGGCAACATGCCCTGTGTCCTTGCGGAAAACTCATGCAGTATCTCCGAAAGACCTTGAAAGAGCGTAGAAAAGAACGATTATACAAATAAACATTAAAACAAAAAGGCATATGATAAGGATAACCATGATATTCGGCGAGGATGCCGTGAAAAAATATGACGAGAGCGGGGAATTGCCTTCCGAGGAATGGCTGATGGACAACGGGGGTGTCGTGGACGAGAAAGAGTTCAAAACCCTGGAGGAATACAACGCCTATATTGCCGGGCTGAATGACGGTGACGGATGGAACGACTACCAGATCATACGTCACGAGGACGAAACGGAAGGTGCGGACACCCCGGGCGAAGAGGCGATATGGATGCGCCTTGGTGCCATGGTAACAGGCAAGCGTGAGGAAATCGAAAAGATACTGGAAGGCGATGCGGATACGCTCGTACGACTGTTGGCGCAGGGAAAGTTCGAGATAAACGGCGAGACATACATACCCGCAACGGTCATAGAGGAGTACAATAAGGAACACCAGACCGGTTTCAAGGAAAAGGATATGGATTTCCACTTGTCATAAAACCCAATTGTCACGATCATGATAACAATAACACTTTTGCTCGGAGAGGATACCGTAAGCATATACAAGAAAACAGGGAACATCCCGTCCGAAGAGGAAACAGCCGGCTCCGGAGGTTGTGTGATAACCAGACAATTCGGGACCGAAGCGGAATACAGGAGTTATGCAATGGCCGTGGAGGACCTGGACGGACATAGGGACTGGCTGATGCTGGCTCCCGCAATGACTCCGGCATCATCATTCCGTACAGGGGATTTCGTACGCCTGACAGACGAGGCGGTCGATTCGATACGCCGAGATTTGGGGGACGGACCAGCGGATTACCGCAAGGAAATGCTGCTTGAGGTCATATACTTACGGCAGGACGGCGAGCATCTGACCGTAGGGGTACGGGATATACACGAGGACGATGTCCAGGAGTTCAAAGCCGTTTTCCTACGCCCTCTGACAGCCAGAGACTTGCTGGAAATCTCCACGGCAATATAAACTGTTCATGGATATGCCGTATAAGAGCAGCAAAATAATCATCAGCGGCACGGAACACGACCGCCGCCGGAAAATCACGCCGCAACAGAAAGCAGAGATTTTCCACCGTTACACGACAACGGACATCAGCCAGAGGCAACTGGCCCGTGAATATGGTGTCAGCCGTCGGCTGATCACCTTTATAGTGAACCCGGAGAATGAAGAACGGAACCGGGAACTATTGCGAAAACGCAAGGAGGAAGGGCTATACAAGCCGGACAGCAGGAAACATACGGAAACAATCCGCGAACACCGCCGCTATAAGCAGAGACTGTTCCTTTCAGGTAAAATTAAACTAAAAGACAAAGAATGAAATATGAGACTGCAAGAGAAACAAAAGACATTGGAAAAAGAACTGATTGACAACCTGTGTTCGATACCCAAACGTCCGGACGGGTGGTTGCCGCATACGGTCTACGTCGAGGAGGAAGGTGAAGATGAAAGCCACGACGGCATACCGGTATACACGGCATACAAGCTGGAAGATTTTCATAAAGACGGCACATGTGTACTGTACAACGAAAAGAGCGGGGAGCGTTTCCACGTCCGCCATCTCCATGAAATCAATGTGGACTGGCTGGTCACCGTATGGGAACGTTATCTGGAACTGTGCTGCGAGCAGGATGTCTGGGAAAATAACGCTATCGCGTTCCTGGCAGAACACACGGACAAGTCCCGGCATGAAATCTCCTCATTTGTGGAGAACCTCTGGAACAAAAGCCTCGCTTATACGGATAACCTGAAACGCTTCCTCGGTGAAGGGGAGAAAGAAGTGTGGATATTCACTTTTCCCCTCGAAGACTATGACCGGGATGTCCCGACGGAAAAAATTATCGCGGACTATAAGGAGCCATACACGGAAATTAGAAAAATGACACCGGAGGAGTTCGTGGAAATGATCAATGACGAGATGTTTGATGACCTGAGCCATTGGGTCCGTGTCGTGGAATTGCCCAAATAAGAAAACAGGAAACCATAAAAAGCGATTGGATATGATTACAAAGGAAAACATTCATACGGAGGCTTTCGACTCCATGACCGTCAACGGCGTCCCGGCGCTGTTTACCTGTCTCAGGATTGACCGGGAGGCCGTCCCGGAAGGGCTGCATGCATATGATATCCGTGAGGCGGATGACGGGAACAGTTTCGCGGCTGTCGAACCGAAAGTAGTGGTAAACCATGCAGGGACAATCCTTACAAGGAAAGAGTTCATGACGGGTAAAAAAGGTTATGTAAAGATTGAAGAGTACGACTTTGAGGGTTCAATGACATTGGACGAGTGGCTGTCGGAGCAAGATTAAACGGAAAGACTATGGATATTCAGGAACTTACAAAAAATTACAGGGAACGTTTCAATGCCTACTACAGGGAGGAAGAAACCGCTTCCGGACAAAAGAAAGGGAGAAAGGCGGCACGGAAGACCGCACGCCCGAATTTTCTCGAGGAGGTAATACGTCCGGTATTGGACGCGCTGCCGGGGCTGTTGCCCGGATACGGCTTTGCCAAGACAACGGACGACTATGCCATGTACGGCGACTATTATCGTATCAAGGCAGGAATCGTACTCGTTGGAGGGTTCTCCATCGACGGGGACTTCAACCTGTCCTTCACCCCGCTGTTCCATGGCAAAGCCTGTGGCAAAAGTTGCAGGATAGACAGCATGGAGCAGCTTGTTGGGATCATCAGGGAACAGTTTGACCGGAGGGAGGTGAAAATGAAAGGATAGTTTTGGACGAAGTATGGGCAAGTCCGTAATTTATTGTATATTTGTCAGATGAGAGAATCTGTATATGCATTACGGATAAAAGCCCGACAGTTGAACGGATTACAGGCACTTTCATGTTTGGCTGGCATCAAACCACATACATACATTTGATATGAAAAAGGAAGAGATAATTCGCCGGTGTTACGGAAGCATGAAAAAGAGGCATGGCATGGATACGGTCATCCTTTTTCATGTGGGCGGTTCATACGAAGCCTATTTCGAGGATGCCGGAACAATTTCCCGGACCATGGAGGTGCCCCGCTTCAAACTGACGGCGGAGGAAATACCTGCCGTCAGGATTCCCGATACCGTCATGGAAGAGTGTAGAAACCGGTTGCTGGATGCGGGATACACGGTATGCGTGTCCGAGGTCCGAGGAGCGTCCGGCCGCCACATTCTCAAAATTAATGAAACAGATACGAAAACGCGCGGATGAACTGGTGCTGGTTGCTGCGGCCATAGGTCCCTGGACTTTGCTGGTAGTGACGGTGGCATTCATCGGAATACTTAAATCATGCCTGGACTCCGGAACGGACAGCATGGACGAAAGCATCAACAAGTCCTCCGGAATAGTCGCGCATGTCATGGTTACGGACAGCACGCACAACGGTTTCCGTGTGGTCTATGCAACGGCCGTGCCGGTAACGGACGAGCGGTTTGCCGAGATATGCGGAAGGCCCGGAGTACAGGCGGGCTTCGAGAACCTGAAGCGGGAAGCCCCGAAACATTTCGGGGGCAACCTTCTGGATGCGGACATCTGTGACTTCGCACTATATGCCTACCGATTTCCTGTCGACAAGGATATCCGTATACACAACATTTTCGTGACAGGAAAAGAGAAGATGGATTTCTATGTCCGGAAAAACCCGGGCCTGCCGGGATGCGCGACATGGATGCACCACGGCACTGAACAGGGCAACCAGTATCTCAATGCGGGCGATATAAATTACTATATACCTAACGGCGGACGGATTTACCGCTACTGGAAATGCCGTTACTTGTTGCAAACATCTGATACTGACGAGCGTTTCAGTCATTTTACAGAGGAAGAAAGGCTGTACTGAGTACGGCCTTTCTCTGTATATTTACGCATAACACGCTGAAAACTAATGACTAAAACGCTTTGTCAATACGGTTGTTTTGTATATATTTGCATGGAAAAGTGACTCTTTGGAAACAGATTGTTAATTGAAAGAAATAGATTGAATATGAAGGATCTGTAATATGACATCGGAAAAATCGCAACTCAAGTTTGCGAAATCGGAGCGGACAGGCGAACTGATAGGGTTCGTCTCGCGCCATTCCAAGACACGTAAATTGATGGGAGTCCGCGAAGACTCAAGATTCGGCAAACAGATTTGTGTCCTTTCGGAAGACCTGAAAGGAACCGTCGAGCCAAACATTCTCTATTCGGTAGAGTTAAAACCCATGCACAAGGCCAACGGGTATGTGGTAGTTGCCGCCACGCCCGTGCTGTTTCAGGCGCATGTGGAAACGGTGATTGTCCCAAAGACATTGTACCAGGTAACCGTGACATTCGGCAATAAAAAAATTTTCTTTGATCCCAAGGACGGGAAAAGCGCAATGAGCCGCACGATAGACGGTGTGCTCTCCATTCTTGAAGGACGCAGGGACATCAGGCACAGGGCCGATGTCATCGCTGATTATCTGAACCAGGCGCAAGCCCTTGTCAGACGTATGGAATCCGACGGATTCATCTATACCGGAAACAGGCATTCGGGAGCAGGCAAATGAAAGGAAGACCGGTAACGGGCATAGCCACTGACGGGGCACATTCTACAAAAGAGAGGTTGACACGCTTCAGGGCTGTCGATCTCTCTTCCGGAAAAGAACTGTTTTCCGAGGCGGTCGGTAACTGGACGAACAATATCGGGGAGTTCCTCGGTATTGTCGAAGCTGTCAGATATATCCTAAAACATCCGGAAAGCCCGCGTACGGTCTACTCCGACAGCCTGACTGCCGTCACGTGGTACCGTAACAGACAGGCCGCTTCCTCTCGCAGGTGTCCGGCGTTACAGAAGGCGGAAATATTCTTGAAAGTCGTGGCAGCAAAGATAACGGACATCGAAGTCCGGCATTGGGACAAACGCCGGTGGGGCGAGATTCCCGCAGACTTCGGAAACAAATAACAAAGACAAAAGATATGGCGAAGTTAAAATCACAATCACAGAAATACGTTGAGCTGAAGGAAGAGGATTACCTGCGGCTCATCGAAAATACCATCAAGATGGAAGCATTGAAGATTGCCGGTATCGAAAAGATGCCCATCTACAAGGCAATGGAACATATCCTTGAACACGAGCATATCGACCTGCTCATCAAGCCCGTTTCAAGGAGATATTCCTGACTCTTTAAGTGGACAATACTATACTCCCAAACGAAATCAAGGCTAATCAGTGTCAAATGATAGTATATAATAACAATTGATTCAAATTAATGTAAATCAGATAATTAAGAAAGTGGCGCATGTACGGAATTATAGATACCATACATACGCCACTTTACTCTATACACTTTTTGATTTCCTTGATTGATAAAAGAAAGTTCTTTCCCAGTACTTTACAATCCGATTCTTTTATATACTTTTGTCTTCAGTATCAGTTGGTTATTGACACCCTCTATGTATGCTTATAAGTAGAGATTGGCTTTTCCAAGCGAAACTAACTACTGGTTATCAATCAATTATCAAACAAAAAAAGTTTGCCTTTGAGTCATCCCCTCTTTTTTATCCGATATAGTCTGAGCACTTTTATACGTACGTCTCAAGCAACTTCACTGCTCCTTCAGGCACAATCGTCACTTCTTGGGTTGCAGCTGGCAGCAGGATTGTTTCGCCCGCTTGTACGGAAACTTCATTCTTCTCATTATCAATAATACGGCAAGAACCCTCCACACAAATAAAGATAACAAAAGAATCCAGTTCAGAATAGTCACAAGTGATTTCTTCCGTCATGTCATAGATGGAAGTCGTGAAATACGGGCTTGCCACCATTTCTACCGGTTCATTCTGCACCTGCTCGTACTCCGTACGAAAATCGTCCTGCACATCTGCAAAATTAATGGCATCAATGGCCTGGCTTGTATGCAGTTCTCTTGATTTACCATCCTTATCCTTACGATTGTAATCAAAAATACGGTAAGTGATATCCGACGTTTGCTGTATTTCTGCTACAAAAGCTCCCGCACCGATTCCATGTACCCGACCTGCAGGCACATAAAACACATCGCCCGGTTTAATGGCGCAAGTCTGCAGAACATCCGCAAACGTACCATTATACACTCGTTCCTTATATTCTTTCGGAGTAATCTGCTCTGCAAAACCGGAAATCAGCTTGGCACCCTGGTCAGCAGCAATAACATACCACATTTCATTTTTACCAAAACTGTTATGACGTTTCTTAGCCAACTCGTCACCCGGGTGTACCTGAATCGACAAGTCCAACTTGGCATCAATAAACTTTATCAATAAAGGAAACTTATTTCCGAAACGTGCATAGTTGGCTTCTCCTACCAGGTCTTCCTTATATTTTCTGACCATATCCGGCAGCGTCAATCCTTTGTCTGCACCATTGGCCACTATAGACTCACTGCCTTCTACTGCCGACACTTCCCAACTCTCGCCTACATTGGCAAGGGTATCATTCAAATGTTTGAATGGAATAATCTTGTCGCCTCCCCAAAGCGTCTGCTTCAGAATAGGCTCAAATTTTAGAGGATACATTCGTTGTTTTTATTAGAACTTTCTGTTAATGATGTGATTTTTTTAGATTCCGGGGGCAAACATACAAAAAATATCAATTTGTATTCCATTTGTTAAACGCTAAACTTTCCTAAAATGTTCTCCACATTTCCTTCCAATTACTTGGGGGAACAAAAGAATTTCTTTTTATTTGCAAGAAATTTAATTAATACCATGGATATGATAAACACTACTCCAACAGAAAGTAATTTGTCCGGTTTGAACCAAAAAGACTTTCAAAAGGATATAAATAACAAAAAGACAGATTTGTTTATCCTGAAGAATGCCCAGGGAATGGAAGTTGCAGTTACTAATTACGGCTGTGCAATACTTTCCATCATGGTACCCGACAAAAATGGCAAATATGCCAATGTTGTATTAGGACACGACAGTATTGAACATGTAATCAACAGCCCGGAACCTTTTCTAAACACTACCATCGGACGCTACGGTAACCGGATAGCTAAAGGAAAGTTTACTTTATACGGCGAAGAGCACCAATTGGCAATCAACAATGGTCCCAACTCACTGCATGGTGGTCCGACTGGTTTTCATACCCGTGTATGGGATGCTGTCCAGCCAGAGCCATCAACAGTCATCTTCAACTACACATCCGCTGACGGCGAAGAGGGCTTCCCCGGAAATCTCGAAGTAGAAATGACTTATCGCCTGGAGGATGAGACCAATGCTCTGGTCATCGAATACCGGGCTACTACCGATAAAGCCACCATCGTCAATCTGACCAATCACGGTTTCTTCAATCTTGCCGGTATAGCCAATCCCTCCCCTACAGTCTTAAACAATATCGTTACCATCAACGCAGATTTTTATGTACCCATCGATGAAGTATCCATTCCTACCGGAGAGATATTGAAGGTAGAAGGTACTCCTATGGATTTCCGTACTCCCCATACTCTTGGTGAACGAATTGATGAGAAACATACACAAATTGTGAATGGCGCAGGATATGACCATTGCTATGTACTGAACAAGACTGAAAGTGGAGAGCTGAGCCTTGCAGCCACCTGCATAGAGCCCAACAGCGGGCGAACGATGGAAGTATATACCACTGAAAATGGCGTCCAGCTCTACACAGGAAACTGGCTCGGGGGCTTTGAAGGTGCCCATGGAGCCACTTTCCCTGCAAGAAGTGCAGTCTGCTTTGAGGCCCAGTGTTTTCCCGATACGCCCAACAAGTCCCATTTTCCGTCGGCAGTATTGCTACCGGGTGATGAGTACCAGCAAGTGACAATCTACAAGTTTGGTGTACAAGAATGAAATAACTAATCCAATTTATAAACTTATTAATTTTACAAAACCATGACACAACAAAAACAGAATGGTAAACTCATCGCAATTATCACGATGATCTTCCTTTTTGGTATGATTTCATTTGTTACCAACCTTGCTGCCCCTATGGGAATCGTACTGAAAAATCAGTTTTCAGTATCCAACGCTTTAGGGATGTTGGGTAACTTTGGTAACTTTATTGCATATGCAGTGATGGGAATACCAAGCGGCATCTTACTACAACGGGTAGGGTATAAAAAAACGGCATTGATAGCAGTAGCTGTAGGCTTTATCGGTGTAGGTATCCAATATTTATCCGGTCATTCAAGCCCTGATATGGCTTTTGCCGTATATTTGATTGGCGCTTTCATCGCCGGTTTCTCCATGTGTTTGCTTAATACGGTAGTCAACCCGATGCTGAACAAGCTCGGCGGCGAAGGTAACAAAGGAAACCAGCTTATCCAAGTGGGTGGTTCTTTCAACTCCGTAATGGCCACCATTACTCCGATGTTCGTAGGTATCCTGATTGCCGGTTCCATTGAAAAAGCTACTATCTCTCAGATATTCCCTGTAATGTACACAGCAATGGCTGTATTTGCCATCGCGTTCTTCGTTCTTTTGATTGTGCCCATACCGGAACCCAATGCTGCAACTTCAACAGAACCTATCGGTAAGTTGATGTCAGGCGCTTTAAAATTCCGCCACTTCATTTTGGGAGCTATAGCGATCTTTGTATATGTAGGTGTCGAAGTTGGTGTACCGGGTACTCTGAACTTGTTCTTGACCGATCCGATTGAAAAGGGAGGAGCAGGCATTTCTTCCACCATTTCCGGTTTTGTTGTAGGTACATATTGGTTCCTCATGCTGATTGGACGTCTGGCCGGCGCTTCATTGGGTGCAAAAATCTCCAGTAAGGCAATGCTTACCTTTACTTCCGCATTAGGCTTACTTTTGGTATTCCTTGCCATCTTCTCATCTACCGGTTCGCTTGTCAATCTGCCGGTACTCCAACAAAGTGCTACGGGAGGTCTCTCTTTCGGATTTGCAGAAGTACCCATCAATGCAATGTATCTGGTACTGGTAGGTCTGTGTACTTCCATCATGTGGGGTGGTATCTTTAATTTGGCCGTAGAAGGATTGGGTAAATATCTGGCAGCGGCTTCCGGTCTGTTCATGGTATTGGTATGCGGCGGCGGCATCTTGCCCGTTATCCAAGGTTTGGTGGCCGACATTGCAGGTTTCATGCCGAGTTACTGGGTTATCATCGCAGCCCTTGGCTATCTGTTGTTCTACGGTTTGGTAGGCTGCAAAAATGTCAATAAGGACATCAAGGTCGATTAACAAGAAAATATAGGTAATTTATTTATTCACCTTATAAAATATAAATATCATGGATATAGAATACGTAAGAAGCCGTTTCATCAAGCACTTTGACGGAACAACGGGAGCTGTTTATGCTTCTCCGGGTCGCATCAACCTTATCGGTGAGCATACAGACTATAACGGTGGTTTTGTATTCCCCGGAGCAATCGATAAGGGAATGATTGCAGAAATAAAGCCCAACGGCACAAACACAGTAAAAGCTTATTCCATCGACCTGAAAGATTATGTGGAATTTGGCTTGAATGAAGAAGATGCACCCCGCGCAAGCTGGGCAAGATATATCTTTGGCGTGTGCCGGGAAATGATGAAACGCGGTGTAGATGTAAAAGGTTTCAATACCGCTTTTGCAGGCGATGTGCCTCTGGGTGCAGGAATGTCCTCGTCAGCAGCTTTGGAAAGTACCTATGCCTATGCTTTGAACGACTTGTTCGGTGACAACAAGATAGACAAATTTGAATTGGCAAAAGTGGGACAATCTACGGAACACAACTATTGTGGCGTAAACTGTGGTATCATGGACCAATTTGCTTCTGTATTCGGAAAGAAAGGAAGCCTCATCCGCCTGGATTGCCGTTCACTGGAATATCAGTATTTCCCATTCGACCCGCAAGGCTATCGTCTGGTTCTTGTAGATTCTGTAGTGAAACACGAACTTGCATCTTCAGCATACAACAAACGTCGTCAAAGCTGCGAAGCTGCTGTTGCCGCTGTTCAGAAGAAGCATCCACACGTAGAATTCCTGCGTGACGTTACCATGGGCATGCTGGAAGAAGCCAAAGCCGACATCAGCGCAGAAGACTATATGCGTGCAGAATATGTCATCGAAGAGATTCAACGCGTACTCGACGTTTGCGACGCCCTGGAAAAAGGCGATTATGAAACTGTAGGCCAAAAGATGTATGAAACACATCATGGCATGAGTAAGTTGTATGAAGTAAGCTGCGAAGAACTCGATTTTCTGAATGACCTTGCATTCGATTGTGGAGTTACCGGTTCACGTGTCATGGGCGGTGGATTCGGTGGATGTACAATCAATCTGGTAAAGGATGAATTGTACAGTACATTCATCGAAAAAGCAAAAGATGAATTCAAGAAGAAGTTCGGCAGAAGCCCAAAAGTATATGATGTAGTCATCAGCGACGGTGCCCGCAGATTAGAATAATAGACATCAGCATTCAAATAAAAGGCGTTTCCCAGTAATGGGAAGCGCCTTTTTCTTCTCCCCTATTCCACCGTTTTCCACTCTAAAAACAAAATCATCCGAGAAGTTTATTCCGAACACATCTATCTGTACAGCCAGTTGGCACAGATATGTTTCTTGACACTTATGTTGCATAACATATAAAAGTGTACAGCCTACACTAAAGAAAAGTGTTACTTTTACACCCAAAGAAAGATAATCATCTCATTTACATTAAATACAAAACCATGAAAAGACATGTTCTACTTGCAGGAATTGCCGCAATGATGCTAACTGCGTGCAATCAAAAGACAGAAACAACGCTTACGCTGTCCGGTCTTGATCCAGTAAAATTCCAAACAACAGTCAATGACGCCCAGACACAGCTTTATACGCTGAAGAATAAAGCGGGCATGGAAGTATGCATCACAAACTTTGGGGGACGTATTGTATCCATTATGGTACCCGACAAAAATGGAGTTATGCAGGATGTAGTATTGGGCTTTGACAGCATTGCCGATTACATCAACATTCCAAGTGACTTTGGTGCTTCTATCGGACGCTACGCCAACCGGATTAACCAAGGGAAAATCGTTCTTGACGGAGATACTATACAGTTACCACAGAACAATTTCGGACATTGCCTGCACGGTGGCCCCAAAGGATGGCAATACCAAGTATACAGTGCCAATCCCATTGACAGCACAACTCTGGAGCTCACCCGCATTTCACCGGATGGAGACGAGAATTTCCCAGGTAATGTTACGGCAAAAGTACTTTTCAAGTTAACGGATGACAATGCCATTGATATAAAATACAGTGCAACAACAGACCAAAAGACGGTTATCAATATGACTAACCATTCTTATTTCAATTTATCAGGTGATCCTTCAAAGGCAGCAACAGACCACATCTTATACATCAATGCAGACAACTATACTCCGGTAGACAGTACTTTCATGACAACGGGTGACATCATCTCCGTCAAAGAAACACCAATGGACTTTACCACTCCCAAGAGTGTGGCACAAGACATCAACCGGACGGACTTTGAACAAATAAAGAACGGAAACGGATATGACCATAATTGGGTACTGAATACTAAAGGTGACCTATCCCAAGTGGCAGCCAAACTGACATCGCCTATAAGCGGCATCACCCTGGAAGTTTATACCAATGAGCCAGGCATACAAGTATATACCGGGAATTTCCTGGACGGCACCGTAAAAGGTAAAAAAGGCATTACTTACAACCAGCGCGCTTCCGTATGCCTCGAGACACAACATTATCCGGATAGCCCCAACAAAGCCCAATGGCCTTCTGTCGTACTGGAACCCGGACAAATTTACAACAGTGAATGTGTCTTCAAATTTTCCGTAGAAAAATAACAGTAACCTTATAAATCATTTATTATCGTGGAAACATTAGATTGGTTAGTCATTGGAATCTTTTTCCTGGCTTTAATTGGAATTATTGTCTGGGTTGTCAAACAGAAACAGAATGACTCAGCAGACTATTTTTTAGGTGGTCGTGATGCCACATGGCTCGCTATCGGTGCATCTATCTTTGCATCCAACATCGGTTCGGAACACTTAATCGGATTAGCCGGTGCCGGTGCTTCCAGCGGTATGGCGATGGCACATTGGGAAATACAAGGCTGGATGATCCTTATCTTAGGTTGGGTATTCGTACCGTTCTATTCGCGAAGTATGGTATTCACAATGCCTGAATTCCTAGAACGCCGCTATAATCCACAATCACGTACAATATTGTCTGTAATATCTTTAATCAGCTATGTACTGACAAAAGTTGCCGTGACGGTTTATGCAGGAGGATTGGTATTCCAACAAGTATTCGGTATAAAAGAACTTTGGGGAATCGACTTCTTTTGGATTGCCGCCATCGGTCTGGTTATACTGACTGCGCTCTACACAATCTTCGGAGGAATGAAGTCGGTACTTTATACCTCCATCCTGCAGACCCCCATCTTGCTGTTAGGTTCACTGATAATCCTTGTACTCGGCTTCAAAGAATTGGGAGGCTGGGATGAGATGATGAGAATCTGCGGTGCAGTCACAGTGAACGATTATGGCAACACAATGACAGAACTTATACGCAGTAATAACGACCCTAACTTCCCTTGGTTGGGTGCACTGATTGGTTCAGCCATTATCGGATTCTGGTATTGGTGTACAGACCAGTTCATCGTGCAACGCGTACTTTCCGGAAAGAATGAAAAGGAAGCACGGCGCGGTACCATCTTCGGAGCTTACCTGAAATTATTGCCCGTATTCTTATTCCTTATCCCAGGCATGATTGCTTTCGCATTACACCAAAAATATCTCGGAACCGGGGGAGAAGGTTTTCTACCTATGCTGGCAAACGGAAATGCCAATGCAGATGCTGCTTTCCCAACTCTAGTAGCAAAATTGCTTCCTGCAGGAGTCAAAGGTTTGGTTGTTTGCGGTATTCTTGCAGCATTGATGAGTTCTCTCGCATCTTTGTTCAACTCATCTGCTATGCTTTTCACCATTGACTTCTACAAACGTTTCAAGCCGAACACTTCTGAGAAAAAGTTGGTAGGAATTGGACAGATGGCAACTGTTGCGATTGTGATATTGGGTATACTCTGGATTCCCATTATGCGCAGTGTAGGCGATGTACTTTACACCTACTTACAAGATGTACAATCTGTATTAGCACCAGGCATTGCCGCAGCCTTCCTCTTGGGGATCTGCTGGAAACGCACCTCTGCACAAGGCGGTATGTGGGGACTGATTGCCGGAATGATTATCGGTTTAACCCGTCTGGGGGCAAAAGTATATTACAGCAATGTAGGAGATGTGTCAAGCAGTACCTTCAAGTATCTGTTCTATGATATGAACTGGCTGTTTTTCTGCGGATGGATGTTCTTGTTCTGCATCGTAGTGGTTATCGCAGTCAGCATGTTTACAGCTGCCCCAAGCGCTGAAAAGATTCAAGGGCTGGTATTCGGAACTTCAACTCCTGAACAAAAAGCAGCTACACGTGCGAGTTGGAATAAATGGGATATCATTCATACCCTTATCATCCTGGGTATTACTGCTGCTTTTTATTGGTATTTCTGGTAAATCGGTATGTTGCTATGATATATATCCATGCAGCATACCCCTTAAACAAAAATTAAGATATGAGTAATTACTATAGTTCAAATCCGAAACTTTATGTAGGTATCGACTGCATTATTTTCGGTTTCAATGAAGGAGAATTGAACCTGCTGTTGCTGAAGCGTAACTTCGAACCGGCAATGGGCGAATGGTCGCTGATGGGTGGATTCGTGCAGGAAGACGAAAGCGTGGATGATGCAGCCAAACGAGTCCTGAATGAACTAACCGGACTGGAAGATGTATATATGGAACAAGTCCAAGCTTTCGGAGCCATAGATCGTGACCCAGGAGAACGCGTAGTCTCCATTGCTTACTATGCGCTCATCAACATCAACGAATACGACAAAGAATCCGTACAGCAACACAATGCTTTCTGGGTAAATATCAATGAACTGCCAGCGCTAATCTTTGATCATCCGCAAATGGTGGAGAAAGCTCGGAAGTTGATGCAACAAAAAGCGTCCACCGAACCAATCGGCTTTAATCTACTACCTAAACTGTTCACGCTGTCACAACTGCAAAGCTTATACGAAGCTATATACGGCGAGAGCATTGACAAACGGAACTTCCGAAAACGCATAGCAGAAATGGACTATATAGAAAAAACTGACAAAATAGACAAAACGGGGTCCAAACGTGGAGCTGCTTTATATCAGTTTAATGAGAAGGCATACCGCAAAGCTCCGAAATTTAAGCTCTGAGAACCTAATATTCAACAACTTGTAATTAGTAATTTAAATAATATGCAGGAAGCACTGAAAGACAAAGTATTCCATGCTAACCTTGAACTGGTGAAGCACGGATTGGTTATCTTCACATGGGGCAATGTATCGGGCATTGACCGCGAATCTGGTCTGGTAGTCATCAAGCCCAGTGGGGTGAGTTACGATGAAATGAAAGCAGAGGATATGGTGGTAGTGAATCTTGACGGCAAGGTCGTGGAAGGACGGTTAAAGCCCTCTTCAGACACGCCGACCCACCTGGTTCTCTATAAAGCATTCCCCGAAATCGGCGGAGTGGTGCACACGCACTCTACTTACGCCACAGCCTGGGCACAAGCCGGATGTGACATACCGAATATCGGGACAACACATGCCGATTACTTCCACGACGCCATACCCTGCACAGCAGACATGACGAAGGAGGAAGTGGAAGGAGCGTATGAACTGGAAACGGGAAATGTCATCGTAAAACGCTTTGAGGGGCTGAACCCGGTACATACTCCCGGAGTATTGGTAAAGAACCACGGTCCTTTCTCGTGGGGAAAAGACGCACACGAGGCGGTACATAATGCCGTAGTGATGGAGCAGGTGGCAAAAATGGCAAGTATAGCCTATGCCGTGAACCCCAATCTGACCATGAATCCGCTGCTGATAGAAAAACATTTCAGCCGCAAGCACGGTCCTAACGCTTATTATGGACAGAAATAACTATCATTCTTTAAATATAAACTATAAAAATAAATTGTATGAACACATTTGAACAATATGAAGTATGGTTCGTAACCGGAGCACAGCTCTTGTACGGAGGTGACGCAGTTATCGCAGTAGACGCACATAGTAATGAAATGGTGAAAGGTATGAATGATTCCGGGAAACTGCCCGTAAAGGTAGTATATAAAGGTACGGTCAATTCATCCAAAGAAGTAACCGCTACCTTCAAAGCCGCCAACAACGACGATAAGTGTATCGGAGTCATCACCTGGATGCACACCTTCTCTCCTGCCAAAATGTGGATTCACGGTTTGCAGGAACTGAAGAAGCCATTACTACATTTCCATACACAGTTCAACAAGGAAATTCCCTGGGAGACGATGGACATGGATTTTATGAACCTAAACCAATCGGCTCACGGCGACCGCGAATTTGGACACATCGTGACACGTATGCGAAAGAACCGCAAAGTGGTAGTAGGCCACTGGCAGGACGAAAAAGCCCAAAACCAGATTGCCGCATGGATGCGCGTAGCTGCCGCATGGGCTGATGCGCAGGATATGCTCATCATCCGCTTCGGCGACCAGATGAACAACGTGGCTGTGACAGACGGTGACAAGGTCAGTGCCGAACAAGTATTGGGCTATCATGTGGACTACTATCCCATCAATGATGTGATGACATACTACAATGCTGTCAGCGACGAGGACGTGAAGGCACTCGTAGCAGAATACTTCAAGCTCTACGACCACGCTCCCGAACTGGAAGACGCACGTACGGAAGCTTACACCAAAGTATGGAACTCCGCCAAGGCCGAAATCGCCATTCGCCGCGTGCTGAAAGACACGGGTGCCAAAGGCTTCACCACCAACTTCAACGATTTGGGCGACTTTGACCAAATCCCCGGACTGGCCTCACAGCGACTGATGGCGGAAGGTTACGGCTTCGGTGCCGAAGGCGACTGGAAAACTGCGGCACTATACCGTACCACTTGGGTGATGAGTCAAGGCATGCCGAAGGGGTGCTCCTTCCTCGAAGACTATACGCTGAACTTCGACGGAGAAAAGAGCGCCATCCTGCAGGCACACATGTTGGAAGTCTGTCCACTGATTGCCGAACAGAAGCCGAAACTGGAAGTGCACCGTCTGAGCATCGGTATCGACAGCGAAACAGCCCGCCTGGTATTTACCAGCAAGCAAGGTGAAGGTGTAGCCGCTACCATCGTAGACCTGGGCAATCGCTTCCGCCTCATTGTGAACAAAGTAGAATGCATCAAGAGCAAGCCTCTGCCCAAGTTGCCCGTTGCCAGCGCACTGTGGATTCCAATGCCCAACCTCGAGGTGGGCGCTGCAGCCTGGATTCTGGCCGGAGGTACACATCATACCAGCTTCTCCTACGACCTGACGGTGGAATATTGGGAAGACTTTGCCGAAATGGCCGGCATCGAAATGGTAGTCATCGATGAAAATACCACCATCAGCGAGTTCAAAAAAGAACTGCGCATGAATGAAGTCTACTATATGCTGAACAAGGCACTTTGCTGATAATCATTACGGATTACCGATTGCGGACTACTAATTACACGTACCACAAACGTAACTAGTAGTTTGCAATTAGTAATCCGTTGTTTATAATCGTACTATAAATCCGTAAATTATCATTAATACCATGAAATTAGATGCAAAATCAACCATTGAGGCAGGCAAGGCCATCCTTGGTATAGAACTCGGTTCCACACGAATCAAGGCGGTTTTGATTGACCAGGAAAACAAACCCATCGCCCAGGGAAGCCATACTTGGGAGAATCAGTTAGTCGACGGACTGTGGACATATAGCGTCGAGGCTGTCTGGTATGGGTTGCAGGATTGCTACGCAGACCTTCGTACCAATGTAAAGAGCCTCTACGATACAGAGATAGAGACCTTGGCAGCTATCGGTGTCAGTGCCATGATGCACGGCTATATGGCATTCAATGAAAAAGAAGAAATCCTTGTACCCTTCCGTACCTGGAGAAATACTAATACCGGACAGGCTGCCGCAGCCCTATCCGAACTATTTGTCTACAACATCCCTCTGCGTTGGAGCATCTCCCACCTCTACCAAGCCATCCTGGATAATGAAGAGCACGTTCCATCCATCAATTACCTGACCACCCTTGCAGGTTTTGTCCACTGGCAAATAACCGGCCAAAAGGTACTGGGCATAGGAGATGCCTCCGGTATGCTCCCTATCGATCCCATCACCAAAAACTATTCTTCTGAAATGGTGGATAAGTTCGACAAACTTATTGCTCCGAAAGGATACGACTGGAAGCTTCGAGATATTCTGCCGAAGGTATTGTCGGCCGGTGAAAACGCAGGCTTCCTTACTCCCGAAGGAGCCAGTCGCCTCGACGTATCGGGACATCTGAAAGCAGGAATTCCCGTCTGTCCGCCCGAAGGTGACGCTGGAACCGGCATGGTTGCCACCAACGCCGTAAAGCAGCGCACTGGAAACGTATCGGCAGGCACCTCCTCTTTCTCAATGATTGTATTGGAGAAAGAATTGTCCAAGCCCTACGAAATGATTGACATGGTAACCACCCCCGACGGAAGCCTCGTAGCTATGGTGCATTGCAACAACTGCACTTCCGACCTCAATGCCTGGATCAATATTTTCAAAGAATACCAGGAACTGATGGGTATCCCCGTAGATATGGACGAAATCTACGGAAAGCTCTATAACCACGCCCTGACAGGCAATGCAGACTGCGGAGGCCTCATCTCATACAACTACATATCAGGCGAACCTATAACGGGACTGGCAGACGGACGTCCACTGTTTGTACGTTCGGCAAACGACAAGTTCAACCTTGCCAACTTCATGCGCACCCATCTGTATGCTTCAGTGGGAGTTCTCAAAATCGGCAACGACATCCTTTTCAATGAAGAGAAAATCAGAGTAGACAGAATCACCGGTCACGGAGGACTCTTCAAAACCAAAGGAGTAGGCCAGAGAATACTGGCAGCTGCCATCAATTCACCCATTTCCGTTATGGAAACAGCCGGCGAAGGTGGTGCCTGGGGTATTGCCCTCCTCGCTTCCTACCTTGCAAACAACGGAAACGGCCAATCCCTTGCCGACTTCCTGGACAAGCATGTATTCACCGGAAATGCCGGTATTGAAATCTCACCGACAGCCGAAGATGTAAGCGGATTCAACACCTACATCGAAAGCTATAAAGCTGGTTTGCCCATCGAAGAAGCAGCAGTAAGATTCAAGAACTAAGTATTTAATAACACTAAAAAACTATGAACACAAAGTTATTTATCAGTAGCATATTTCTCTCCACCTCGTTGTCACTCTTCGCACAGAAAAGTGCCACTATCACTTTACACACAGACCAGAGCGAGCAAATCATTCCCAAAGAAATCTACGGCCAATTTGCAGAGCATTTGGGAACTTGTATCTATGGTGGACTTTGGGTAGGTGAAAACTCCGATATTCCCAACATCAACGGTTATCGCACCGACGTATTCAATGCACTGAAGGAGCTCCGTGTACCCGTCCTCCGCTGGCCGGGCGGCTGTTTTGCCGATGAATACCACTGGATGGACGGTATCGGCCCTAAAGAAAACCGCCCCAAAATGGTGAACAACAACTGGGGAGGCACTATCGAAGACAACAGTTTCGGAACCCATGAGTTCCTCAATCTCTGCGAAATGCTGGGATGTGAACCCTATATCAGTGGAAACGTAGGCAGTGGTACCGTAGAAGAACTTGCCAAATGGGTGGAATACATGACCTCCGAAGGAGACTCCCCCATGGCACGCCTGCGCCGCCAGAACGGTCGCGACAAAGCCTGGAAAGTAAAATACCTCGGCGTGGGTAACGAAAGCTGGGGTTGCGGTGGAAGCATGCGTCCCGAATATTATGCCGACCTCTACCGCCGCTATTCCACCTACTGCCGCAACTATGACGGCAATAGCCTTTTCAAGATAGCCAGCGGTGCCAGCGACTACGACTATAACTGGACCAAAGTGCTGATGGACCGCGTAGGCGGCCGTATGCACGGTCTTTCCTTGCACTACTATACCGTCAGCGGATGGAACGGCAGTAAAGGCGCCGCCACCCAATTCAGTAAAGACGACTATTACTGGACACTGGGCAAATGCCGCGAAATAGAAGATGTCATCAAGAAGCATTGCACCATTATGGATGAATACGACCCTCAAAAGAACGTGGCTCTTATGCTTGACGAATGGGGAACCTGGTGGGACACTGAACCGGGTACCAATCCCGGACATCTGTACCAACAGAATACATTGCGTGATGCTTTTGTCGCTTCCCTCAGCTTCGACATCTTCCATAAATATACCGACCGTCTGAAAATGGCAAACATTGCCCAAATCGTCAATGTATTGCAATCCATGATTCTGACCAGCGGAAAAAACATGGTACTCACCCCCACTTATTATGTATTCAAAATGTACAATGTACACCAGGATGCCACCTACATTCCTCTTGAGCTGAACTGCGACATGATGGATGTACGCGACAACCGCAGAATACCAATGGTCAGCGCTACCGCCTCCAAAGACCCAAACGGCAAGATACACATTTCCATGTCCAACGTAGATGCAGACAATGCACAGGAAGTGACCATCAATCTGTCTGGAACGAAAGCCAAGAAAGCAGTTGGTGAAATATTGACTTCCACCAATCTGACGGACTACAATTCATTTGAAAATCCCGACAATGTGAAACCCGTTCCGTTCAAAGAGGTAAAAATCAATAAAGATATTCTCAAGATTAAACTTCCGGCCAAATCAATCGTTACTATTGAGTTACAGTAAAACTACCGTGCACCGCACAAAATCAGCTAAATACGTTTAGTATCATTTTAGCAGCAAAAAGGCAGTAATACTGATAAAAAAGACACTCTTCGAGTGTTGTGAATTACGCATAAAGAGTTATCTTTGCCCTTGGAAAACCTACAAGGACCAAATAACCTATTGATAATATTCAAAATTAATTAGATTCAATATGAACGACAACAAACTTATGAACCGTGCGGCGGACAATATCCGTATCCTTGCTGCATCCATGGTTGAGAAAGCCAACTCCGGGCATCCGGGCGGTGCCATGGGTGGTGCTGACTTTGTAAATGTACTCTTCTCAGAGTTCCTGGTATATGACCCTGAAAATCCGGCTTGGGAAGGTCGTGACCGTTTCTTCCTCGACCCGGGACACATGTCACCGATGCTTTACTCTACATTGGCCCTGACCGGCAAGTTCACGCTGGACGAACTGAAAGAGTTCCGCCAATGGGGAAGCCCTACTCCGGGACATCCCGAACGTGACATCATGCGCGGCATCGAAAACACTTCCGGACCGCTCGGCCAGGGACACACATTTGCAGTCGGTGCAGCCATCGCAGCCAAGTTCATGAAGGCACGCTTCGAAGAAGTAATGCCACAGACCATCTACGCTTATATTTCTGACGGTGGCATCCAGGAAGAAATCTCCCAAGGCTCAGGCCGTATCGCCGGAGCATTAGGGTTGGATAATCTCATCATGTTCTATGATGCCAACGACATTCAGCTTTCTACCGAGACAAAGGATGTGACCATCGAAGATACCGGCAAGAAATACGAAGCTTGGGGCTGGAAAGTCATTAAAATCAATGGTAACGATCCCGATGCCATCCGCGGTGCACTGAACGAAGCCAAAGCTGAGAAAGAGTGTCCGACGCTGATTATCGGTCATACCGTAATGGGTAAAGGTGCCCGCAAGGCAGACGGCAGCAGCTACGAGGCTGATTGTGCCACGCACGGTGCTCCTCTGGGCGGCGACGCTTATATAAACACTATCAAGAATTTGGGTGGTGACCCGACAAATCCGTTTGTCATCTTCCCCGAAGTGGCCGAACTATATGCCAAGCGTGCAACTGAGCTGAAGAAAATCATGGCTGAAAAGTATGCAACCAAAGCCGCATGGGCAAAAGCCAATCCGGAAAAGGCTGCCAAACTGGAAATGTTCTTCTCCGGCAAGGCTCCCGAAGTGAATTGGGCCGCCATCGAACAGAAAGCAGGCGTTGCCACCCGCGCAGCATCTGCCACTGTGCTCAGTGCTCTCGCCACTCAAGTAGAAAATATGATTGTTGCTTCTGCCGACCTTTCCAATTCCGACAAGACAGACGGATTCCTCAAGAAAACACATGCCTTCAAGAAAGGTGACTTCAGCGGCGCATTCTTCCAGGCCGGTGTTGCCGAGCTGACTATGGCATGTTGCTGTATCGGTA
>OLVU01000301.1_pt1 | contig 45058 bp, 29 predicted proteins | sample 1673321 | NCBI WGS metagenome assembly OLVU01 (sample SAMEA3178942, study PRJEB25190) | human gut metagenome | biome: human gut; feature: human-associated habitat; material: faeces | place: Austria | collected 2013 | reverse complement strand
AACAGGTGAAGGCATTCGAACACATGAACTTAGGAAACATCACTGTATTCGATGGTGGAAACGGAGGGACGAGTAACTTTTTGAGTTCATTGGTGAAGACGGTTGCTCCAAGTTTGGGTGTATTGGATAAGTTGCCTATTGGTGAGACTGTGAAGGGAATCCTCCATCCGGAAGGAAAGGAAGACAAGCAGGAAACCAAGAATGAAGAACCGAAGAAAGACGAAAAGAAGAAATAATCAGATAACTTTCTCTGTCATTTAAAAAAGAAGCGAAGAATTCATTTCCCCTTGAAACAGGGGAGGAATTCTTCGCTTTTGCTTATAAAATAGTTCAGGTTTTTATATTCCCAGTCGTTCTTTCAATAAACGGTAGCCCGTCAGACTGACTCGCAGCTTGGTCCCGTTCTTTAATAATACTTGATAAGTCTCTTTCCCGAATAATTCAACCCGGGATATTTGTGTCACGTTTACAATAGTGGAACGGTGGATACGTACAAAATTGTTTGTCGGCAGATGCCCTTCGAAATACTTCATGGTTTGTTCCTTGATGTATTCGCCTGTTGGGGTAACCAGGGTTGCGTAATCTCCGCATGCCTGGATGTAGAGTAGTTCGTCCACTTTGATTATGTGTATACGTGAACCGTCCTTTACTGTAATACGGTCGATGATTTCCTCTTGTGCTTCCGGCTTTTCTTCTTCTGCTGCTGCTTGCGGTGCTATGAATTCTTCTTCCTGTACGGGATCTTTCACTACTATCAGTTGATACCACAAAATGATAGCGATCCAGGTTGGTACGCCAAACAACAGGCGGAAAGGTATGGTAGAAGCAAAAGATATATAAGGTATTCCCGCTATTCTTACCATAATGTCACAAATCATGAAGCTGCCCGCAATCCAGAGTAATATTCCTGCTGCGACCGTGATGACCTTTGTCTGGAGTATGGATACGTAGCCCACCACAAACCAGGCCAGGTATGCCAGTGCTGCAAACCATCCGATGGTCGTGATTCCGTCTATGATGGCCGGCAACCAGTCAACTCCGGCATATCCCCACGACAAAGTCGCCTGGATGATTGCCAGAACCAATGCCAGCACAAGCATCGGAAACCAACGGTAAGGGTAATCTATGATTGGATGTGCTCTCATAGGATTAGTCTTTTATTTCTAATCCGCCGAAGGAAATGTTTCCACGGATTATTAATGTACTTTCTTTATTAATATTCGCTCCCTGCCAACGCTTATCCTCGCATCCGCCGGCAAAAGCATTGCATTGGGGTAGAACGTTCCAGTCTGAAGGAATGTACAGTTCTATTCCACTACAGGTGCAGTCGATATCGATGTAGGTTTCTCCCGGTGCAAGATGCGTGTGGCGCAGGTCAATGACAGTTCCTCCGAATGAAGCCCGGATGCTGGCGCCTTTAAATAATTCGTCCAGAACGACATGGCGTACAGAGCCAAAAGCATTGTCGGAGCGCAGATACCCGTTTTCCGATTCGCATTGTTGCTCATTGTTTTCCATATTCATGTGCATGTGTCCGCCTCCTCTTTTGGCCCAATCCCGGTAATGGCCGTTCATGTGGCTTTTCATCCAGCGTTCTCTGCGACGAGCCTTTACAAAAAATAGGATACCCGCTACAATCAGTGCAACAGGCCAGACGATGGTCTGTGAATTTTCCGGTAGCCATGATAATCCTCCGATCAGGAAATAAACACCTATTAAGGTTAGGGTGGCTCCGCTCAGATAATGGCGGCGTGTCATCGTATAAATACCTAATATAATAAGAAGACTATGCCAGGATACCACTACATTGAATAGGTCATACGTAATCCACCCTACGTTACGGGCAAACAGTAATATTCCGGAGATGATGAAGAGCGAAGCTATCAGTGCCTTACCTGATAAGCCTGCATGAGACGGGAAGTTTTGTTTCTTTTCCATTGTTTCTATTGTTATTGATTCATATTCCATTGTCATGGGTTGATGGCTCAAAGGTAAGCGAATTATTCCTCTCCATATAGCCTTTCCGGCTGATTTCCGGTAGAAAAGCCGATGAGTTCCGGGTATGAATCGGTGAATTCGGATGGTGAAATAGAACTATTTGATAAAAAAACAGCAATATTCTGCAACCAAAATTCATCTTCTTGCGTCTAATAAGTAAATGAATAAATAATAATAAGAACTATGAAAGTAAATTTATCCATGGATGATATCCGTACGAAAGTAGAAGAGTATATTAAAAAGGCAGGTCGTGCTACCGGTCGCCCCGTACTTACGGCTTATTATGTAATGACTGCCGATACGACTCCCGATAATGAGCGGACCAATATAATGCTTGCTTTGGTGGCCATTGTGTTTCCTGCCGGTATAGAAGACCTCTTGGGACAAGTCTTTATGGTAGGGAAGGGATTTGCTGCAATCTATGCTTATAAGAAAATGAAGAAATACATCACTCCACAGATAAAGGATAAGGTAGAGGCAAAGCTCGACGAGTGGTTCCATGATAATGTGACGGAGGTGGAGCCGCTTTATCTGGAGTTAAAATAAGAACGATAGGTTTATAACTTCAGGTTTAAGATCATAGAATAAGGTTGTAACTGAGCAAAAGTTACAACCTTATTCTCGTTGATGTAAGAGCTATAATTAAAGAGGTTCTATGGCATACGTATAGTGATATACTTTGTTCTTTAATAAGAACTCTTTATGAACTCTAGGTGACCAACTGTCATCTCCTCCAAGCCCCATCTGCTTATAATCAATATGTAACCAATTCTTTTCACCACGAATTAATGTATGCGCTTTTTTACTGCGGTTCAAATCTTTATCGGAGTAATTTTGAATATTAAAATTGAAAAATGGTTTTCCTGTTATACGTATTCCGCTTCCGAAATCATCATATATCTCCAACCAGCGGTTATCCGTTTTATTTCCATTTTCTTGAGGCATAATATGTGGAAAAGACTGTTCACTGACAATTCCATTATAAATACCAACATAAGCTGATTCTTTTCTATCATCATAGCTTTCGTGAGGGCCTCTTCCAAACCAAGTGAGATTTTTCCACTCAACAGGTAATGCACACTTCATTCCGACTCTTGCCAATGACAGCACATCTATATTTATATAAAAGATGGCATCAATGAGAACTTCACCTTCATGTGAGATTGTATAATTTGCTTTTTGCAGGATATTACCTTCTTTGAATTCTAATAGGTTATTAACATAAACTTGCACATCTCCGGTAGGCAAAATCACGAAATCCAATTGCTTGGTTTTTATTTTATAATCATCCAATCCTACTTTGCGCCATGAACTTGCATAAGAATTATTACGTCCTTCATCGTTATCGGTCGGAACCCGCCAGAAACATGGTAATAGAGGAGATTCCAGCAAATTGTTTCCTTTATAACTGAACTGTGATATCGCTCCGGTGAGTCTGTCAAATTGTATATGAAAACTTTTCCCTATAACTGTTAGTCCATTTTTTCTTTCTACCCGAAGAGGAGAGGTTGTTTGAACTTCTTTCTCTATGAACGGTTCGGGAAGTATATCTAGAGCTAATTGCTCTGAAGCGATCTCAATACTACCGTCAGAATAATTCCGTTGTTCAGTATTATAAAAACTAAAGTTTACATGGTATTCATTTCCAGCTTTTAAGCTTTGCCTGGGTAAGTCCAATTCTATCAATTGCTTGCTTTGGGGAGCTATATTCAAGGCGGTAATCGTATCATGATCTATAGGAAGACCATTCTCTAATAATGTCCAACATAAAATAATTCCTTTTGTATCAGTGAAATAGTTCGCATTTGATATAGAAACAAGTCCTTCATTTATATCTATATTTTCTACATTGAAATTTTGAAAAACTTTCTTCAATTCATATAACTCCGGTTGAACTTCCCGATCAGGATTTACTAAGCCATCATTTGAATTTGCACCGTCACTATAATTTATTACTTCCCAATATTCTTTGCCATTTTTATCTTTCAAACGTAGTCCCTGATCTACCCAATCCCAAGTAAACCCTCCATGCATACGGGGATATTTATAGAATAAATTCCAGAACTTTCTGAAATTGCCTAAACCATTTCCCATAGAGTGAGCATATTCACATATCAACATAGGGCGTGACTGATCTTCATTATACTGCTTGATAATTTCATTAAGAGGATTATACATATTTGAAATGAAATCATACCTTGAAAGTACTTTTGCATAAGCAGGATTTTTTGCCTCATAATGAACCGGACGTTTCTCTGGGTCACATCTTTTTATTTCTTCATAAGCCTTGTCAAAGTTCTTTCCCCAACCAGATTCATTCCCCATAGACCAGAAGATGATAGAAGGATGATTCTTATCTCTTTTTACCATGTTCACATTCCTTTCGACAATAGCACTTTCCCACTCATCTCTTTCTCCTACATAGAATCCTTTTGCCCACAAACCATGACTCTCTACATTAGCTTCATCCATTACATATAGTCCATACTCGTCACACAAGTCATACCAATCCGGGTGATTGGGGTAATGGGAAGTTCTCACCGCATTGATATTAAATAATTTCATCAATTTGATGTCACGTTCCATCGTTTCACGGGTAATATATCGCCCGGTATAAGGATCGAATTCATGTCTGTTAACTCCTTTTATTTTTACAGGTTGTCCATTAAGCAACAGATGTCCATCTTTTATTTCTACCTTTCTAAATCCTACCTTTTGGTGAATAACTTGTTGTACGCTGCCATGCTTTGGGGATAATTCTATATCCAAGCGATATAATTCAGGTGTTTCTGCTGTCCACTTTAAAGGAGAAGAAACTTTCTCTGAGAATGAGATTTCTTGCTCTTCACCCGAAGCTACACTGAACAAAAACTTTCTTGTCCATATTAATTTGCCGGATGTTTCTTTTAAAGAAATACGCAAACAACCATCTTTGACAAATTCGCTTGTCTCGTTCTTTATAGAAACGATTGCATTTAATTCTGCATCCTTATACTCCGTATCCAAGTTAGAGAAAATGGAGAAATCTCTGATATGGACTTTAGGAAGTGCAAATAAAAAGACATCACGGTATATACCACTTAATCTCCAATAGTCCAAATCCTCTAAGTAACTGCCGTCAGACCAATTTAGGACTTGGACAGTCAACTGATTCTCACCTTTCTGCAAATATTTGCTGATATTAAACTCTGCCGGTAACATTCCATCTTCATGGTATCCCACTTTTTCCCCATTCAACCAAACATACATGGCGGATTGTACTCCGGCAAAGTGCAAAAAGATTTCTTCATCTTTCCAGTCAGTCGGAACAACAAAGTTTCGACGGTATAGTCCTATTGGATTGGAATCTTTGGGAACATAGGGGGGATTAGGTTCAAAGGGGTATTTCACATTTGTAAAAATAGGCGGATCATATTCTCCTTGTAGTTGCCAATTACCAGGAACATTAATATAATTCCATGAACTATCATCGTAATCTACACTATAAAAAGCAGTAGGGGAGGCTTCTATACCGGAAATATACTTAAATTTCCATTTTCCATTCAGAGAATGTACCATGGAAGACTCTCCTCGTTCTACCTCTGCAACAGATCGATAAGGTATATAAGAGGCATGAGTTGGTTCTGCATTTACACTATTTATTTCAGGATTCTCCCATTCAGATAATACTTCCTGAGAGTGGACAAGTGTTACAGTCCAACATATAATAACCAGGGCTAATATTTTTTTCAGCATATCTATTGGATGACATTAAATGTTTTATACATAAAAAGCTGTTCTTTTTTATCATTAAGGGTTGATTGTACATCTACTTTTTCTAAAATAACTCCTTTTACGTCCGATGTTACAATAGCAGGTCTGTAATCAAAGGTGTGAACTTTTAATTTCACATTATCCAACCGGATGTCATCTGCATGACGTATGAAGATTCCCCACGCAGGAAGCTCCTTAAATTGTGAAAACTCCGGATAGGTTGTTCTCATCTCAGGTATTCCTTCCAGTTCTTTCGCGGTCACTCCGCATTTGGCATAGAAAGGATTACCTCCTCCTGGAGATTCTATATCTATATTCTTGAGAATAATTCCTTGAATTCTATCTTCAGGTAAACCGATAATACTTGCAGGAGAGATGTTGCGAGGTAGATGTTCTACCGGGCCTTCGTATGAATAACCTGCATCAGGCTTAGAGCTTGCCAGCTTCACGTTGAAGTTGGAAAGGGTAACATTCTTCATAAGCGGTCTTCGTCCGGAATTCCAGCGGTCTCCTATTCGTAGATAGAATGCATTTCCTACATTCACGGCACGTACACTATCAACAAGTATATTTTCGATAATGCCTCCATCCACAGTGGCGAATGTCACGGCGGAACGGTAAGTGTTATAAATCGTGAGATTCTTGATGATAAAATCACGAAAACCACCTTTTGATGCTGTTCCGAATTTTAAGCCACTGGCACTTGAACGTATGATGCAATTATCAACTACTACATTTTGGCAGATTTGCGATGGCTCATGCGATTTGAAACAGATTCCATCATCGGCAGCATCGAAAAAAGAATTGCTGATTCTGACACTATCACAATCTACGATATCTATACCGTCATTATTCCAGTAAGATTTACAATCAACATTTATATTATCTATAATGACTTGCCGACACTGGTCGTAGGCTTGATTCCAACTTGCCGGATCGTGCATCCGTACTCCTTCAACTCTTACATTTCGACATTCTCTAAAATAAATATTGTGGGGACGGTTTATTTCATCAGGCCTATCCATATGCAATGGGTCATCTATCAATCCTCTCTGAATGTATGATATCAGATTGTTGGCTACTATGAATCCCCTACCGTTAATTGTACCTTCACCTGTTATTCCGATATTATCTTGCCGTACGGCAAAAAGTAAAGCTGTTCGTTGTATATACTCATCTTTCTTATAGTCTAAGGCATTATACGAACCTAATAAGACAGCCCCTTGCGCTAAGTGTAAAGTAACATTGGATTTTAAATATATGGTGCCGGTCAAATAGTTTCCGGCATCAAAAATGAGTTTTCCCCCTCCTGCTGTATGAACATAATCAATTGCATATTGGATGGTATGCGTGTTTAAAGTTACCCCATCAGGTTTTGCCCCAAAATCCATTATAGAGTAATCTTTTCCTTGGACACCAGTCCAATAGAGGAATAGAGCCAACAAAGCATATAGTAATTTTCTTTTCAGCATTGTATCAAGATATTATTTTTTCATCTTTGCATATAACTCATTCAAAATTTCCCTTCGGGTAGAAATTCCCGGTTGAATTTTTATATTCAATTTAGACAAACGCTTCCAGTTACTTAAAGTCTGTTCCTCTATCGCTTCATCTAATTTTGCTTCCCATTCGGGCAAAAAGCCCCGAAGTCCCATGTATTGTACCATTAAGAAATCTTCGTCATCTAATGAAATATCTTTATAATAAATCAGAGTAGTGCCTTGTTTAAGCAAGACATCTTGCATCATAGCTATATTGATATTCCTGACTTTTACCTTTTCTTCTATTGCAACTGAAGATGCTACACCGGCAGCTTGTCCCATAGCCATCCAGCATGGTTCCATTCTAAGTGTAGAGAAACCGATATGAGAGCCGGAAATGGGAACTGGAAATAATAAATTATCTATCTCCTTAGGAACAATCACTCCATAGGGGACAGTGTAAGGTGATGTTGGATAACCCAGAAATCCATTCAGGTGCACCATACCGGGTTCCCGTTTATGGGTGGCATGTGAATCAAATCCATAATGGCTGGCTGTGATGCTTGATGAATACACAGGAGGCCTTCCACTGCCTTTTACAGGCATCGCATCACTTGCTATGAAAAAATGAAGTCCTTCGAACCGACGTCCTTCACGTACATATACTTGTCTGGGAAAATGCCCATTATCAGTATATTCATCTTTTGCATACCCCCATTCGCGAGCTGCTTTCCGAAAATGAACCGGTAATTCTTTATCGTTTTGGGCAAACCAAAGCAGTCCTTCTGTATATTCTCTCAGTCTTGTAGCAAACTTGTCACGCCATGCCCAACCGGCTGTAGGCCATGCCCAGTTCTCTTCAGGCAGATCTGATGAGACAAAAGCAGCATGCTGGTTGTTAGCATCTGTTTTTTCATTTGGAATTTCAACCAGGTTTACTACTTTACCAAGCCCCCATTTGTCACCAGGAATCATAGTCGGATTGCCCTTAGCTATATGTTTCTTATTAGCTTCTAACATTTCCAAAGTAACATTCACCATTTCTGCTTGGGTATGACGTCCCGTCCAGACATCATCGATAATAGATGCATATTCATTACGGTCATAATTTTTGGGCTTTGTTATAGGTACTTTATTATCCGGATTTTTGGTCAGGCACAATCGGTAATTGTATGCCTGGACAGCATTATCTCCAATAAAAGTGGAAGCATCCATTTCCGGGCCATGCCAGTATTTGTAAACACTTCCTGCTCCGGGTTCTCCAAACTCATTTTTACCTTCGCGCCCTACTCTAAAGGGGACACCGGCTGCTGCTGCCAGATCTCCCTCGTAAGTGGCATCAATGAAAATCTTGCCTTGATACTCTTCTTGAGTATTATTATCACGATTCAGAACGTTGATTTTCACAATTTTATCATCTACTTTTTTTATATTATGAGGACTGGAATCGAATTGCCGCATTGTCAAAACTGTGATTAGATCTTTATATTCTCCTAACCAGTCTGTGAATACTTGTTCTGCCACTGAAGGTTCGAAACGGAAACCATCATCACATCTCTGATATTGTATAGAAGTTACACCATATTTTTTTTTGTAATAGTCTTTGATGCGGCAGGTGAACTCTCTGAATAATCCTGTTGTTGCTGCCCGGGTTACAATATCCGTTGCTCCCAGTCCATTGGAGGGCAGACCTCCTATATGCTGCGTTCGTTCTAAAATAACAGAAGTTTTCCCAAGTTTAGCAGCTGCGAGTGCTGTGGTCAATCCGCCGGGTGTTCCTCCCACTATAACAATATCATATGTTTGCTGTGCAAAAATATTGATACTCCAAAATAATAGTAAAGTTGTTAGTAATTGTTTCATTGTAATTTCTATTTAGTGATATTAGTAGATTGATATATATGTATCTGTTGCTTCTTTTTCCCCGGTTCCTGGATTTTCATTTTACTCATGCTGACATGATGTGCATCGTCCAGTACTATAGCTGGTCTATAATCTTTTTTTCGGGCAATAAATGTAACATTCTCTAAAACAATTCGCTCAACATGTCGAAGATAGAGGCCCCACGCTGGAAGTTCCTTGAAACATGAAAATTCAGGATATGAATCAGCCAATTCAGGAACTCTATCTAATTCTTCCGGAGTCACACCAACTTTTGCTATTTCCGGTTTTCCTGCACCCGGATGATTGATTACTACATTTTTCAGTGTCACGTGTGTTATGGGATGCCCTTTTAGCCCAATGATACTTGCCGGAGATATATTTCTAGGCATATGTTCTATGGGGCCTTCATATTCATAGCCTGCATCCGGTTTTCCTTCGGGAATTTCTACATACAAATTAGAAATAAGGATAGAGTCCATTGTTCCGATTTTATTCGAATGCGTACGGTTGCCTATTCGAAGAAATATAGCATTTCCTGTATTATAGGCTTGCAGACTATCCACTACTATGTTTCGGGCGTATCCTCCATCGGGAGTAGCTATTGTTAATGCCGAACGATAAGTATCATAAATCTTATTGTTTATGATCCGGATATTTTCATATCCTCCAACTGTCATAGTACCTAATTTTATCCCGTTGGCACTCGAACGCATAGTACAATTACGAATTACTACATTCCGGCATGCAGTTTCAGTTTTATGGGATTTCAGGCAAACTGCATCATCCGAAGAGTCAAAGAAAGAATTCTCTATTAAAACATTCTGGCAATCGACGATATCAATGCCATCATTATTCCAATATGCTTTATTGTCGACTGTAATACCCCTGACCCATAGCGAATCGCATTCTTCATATTCCTGTGTCCAATCACAGGTGTTTTTTATAGTAATCCCTTCTATAGTTATGCCTCGGCATTGCTTAAAATGAATTCCTCGCGGTCTACGCGGTCTGTCGTTTTCCAAAGGGGCTTTGATAAAACCTTTATGTACTTGGTCGATTATGTTGTATGATACTTGACGCCCTTGTGCATCAATTATTCCTTTTCCATAAATGGCTATATTTTTTTGGTTTATAGCTCGAATCATACTATAGCAAGGACCTTCCATATTATAGTCATAAGGGTTTAGGGAACCTACCAGCACTGCTCCTTCCTTTAATTGTATCGCTACGTTCGATTTGAGTTCAATGCTACCTGTTAAATAACGGCCGACATTAAAAACTAAAACACCTCCCCCTTCTTTGTGAATATAATTAATACCAGTCTGGATAGAGTTGGTGTTCAATGTTACTCCATCAGACTTTATGCCAAAAAAAGATGCATTATACTCTTTACTCCACACTAACGAAAAAGACAGGGAGAAAAGGATTGATAATATGTATACTTTCATAATTAATTAAATGATTTTGACGGATTATCCGTCATGATAAATTCTAAAATACCTCCGTCTGTGATTTCATGATGAAAGATTCTAAACCGTTTTAATTCTTTTCCATTCAAAAAGACTGCCTTTACATATTTATTTTCTTCTGATAAGCCTTCGGCACGAATGATGAAATTCTTTCCACCTTCCAGACGTAATATCATCTCCTTCAGTTGAGGAGCACCAATAATATACTCTTTACTGATAGGATCTACAGGATAAAATCCCATAGCTGAGAACAAATACCATGCGGACATCTGCCCACAATCGTCATTTCCGCACAAACCGTCGGAAACGGGCAGATAAAAGTGATCAAAGATTTCTCGGATAAGTTTTTGGGTTTTCCAGAATTCCCCTGCATAGTTGTATAGGTAAGCTACATGATGACTAGGTTCATTCCCATGGGCATATTGTCCTATGAGTCCGGTCACATCAGATACAAAACCTGTATTTACAGTATTGTTCTCAAGCCAGAAGAGTGAATCGAGTTTTGCTGTAAATGCTTTATTTCCTCCCATCATCTCAATTAAAGAATCTACATCGTGTTGCACATGCCATACATATTGCCATGCATTTCCTTCAGTATAATCCCCTCCGGAAGTTCCGGCATGTGATAGTCTGAAAGGATCAAAAGGTTCTCTCCATTTGCCCTGTGAGTCCTTCCCGCGCATTAGTTTGGTTACCGGATCAAACAGGGATGTATATGCACGGGCTCTTTTGGAAAAGAAATTATAATCTTCTTTCTTTCCTAATGCTTTTGCCATTTGTGCCACACAATAGTCATCATAGCAACTCTCTAAAGTTCTGGAAACTGATTCTTCAGGAATAAGATCGAAAGGATAGTATCCATATTGATTGTAGGTTTCCCAATCAGACTTCGGGTGAGATTCTAATGATGATTTTCTGATTGCTTCATAAGCTCTCTCAGGATCAAAACCTTTATATCCTTTCAGATATGCATCTACAATAACGGGGATGGCATGGTTACCGATCATACAATGATTTTCTTTACCCCATAAAGCCCATATGGGTAAATAACCCTGTGTATCACAGTGAGATAACATTGAATTGACAAATCCGTTAACTTTCTCCGGTACTAAAAGAGTATATAATGGATGAGCTGCACGATAAGTATCCCACAAGGATAGGGTAGAATAGTATTCTCCTATGGGAGAGTAGAGGATGCTGTCATTAGGACCTCTGTATCTTCCATCCACATCAGTTATATTATTAGGTTGGATACATAAATGGTAAATGGAAGTGTAGAAGTTTACTTTTTGTTCTTCTGTGCCTGATACGTCTATCCGTGACAACAGATTGTTCCAGGCTTGGGCAGATTGAGCCTTTACTTTTTCAAAGTTCCAATCTGGATTTTCTTTTTCTAATGCTTCCTGTGCACCTTCTATGCTGACAGTAGACAGACCGACTTTTACTTGAATATTTTCTCCTGGTTTTAAATCAAATGAAAGAAGAAGGCGTTTGGCTTTTTCTCCTTCTTGAGGTTGAAGTTCTTCAATAGCTATATAGGGTTTGTCGAATTTGATAACATAGAAGAACTCTCTTTCTACCCACATTTTCACCTTGTTCTTTCCGACGATACTATATTGGTCTAACAGCTGCACTTCTGCATCTATTACATGAGTTCGCAGCTGCTCATTCTTACTTACGATTCCACTTTGAAGGTCTACCAGAATATGTGTCGGTTCTGCTTTTCTGAAAGTATAACGATGCATGGCCGTGCGTTGTGTCGCAGTCAATTCTACCTCCACTCCAAAATCAGATAAAACTACTGAATAGTATCCTGGATGAGCTTTTTGATGTTCTTTCTCATATCTACTTTTATATTTTTCATTTTGTATATCACCACAAAATGGTAGAATCAATATATCTCCTAAGTCGGGACATCCCGTACCGTTCAAATGATTTTGGGAAAATCCCATGATAGAGTCATCCTCAATATTAAAGCCGGAGCAATATCTCCACGAACCATTTCCACTTTCCGGACTTACTTGTATCATTCCAAATGGTACGCAAGCTCCTGGAAATGTGTGGCCATTATCTGCATTACCAATAAAGGGATTTACATAACAGCAATAATCCTCTTTTACATTACTACATCTTATGCTCAGAAAGCATACTCCAATTATCGCAAATACCCACCAAAAACATTCCTTTCTTTTCATTTAATTTATTTTTTAAATAGTGACTTTATAAAATCAGTATTATGTCCCCAATGTTTATTAGGAAGCTTTCCTAACTCTAGGGTCAAATCTCCGCCTTGCATGATTTCGTCATAGCTTAACCAACTTCTATTTAAAACTTTACCGTTTAAAATTGCTTTTTGAATATAGATACACTCTGCATCAGGGCGATTTACATGGATTTTAAATTCTTGTTGAGACGTTGGGTGTAATGTAACCGTATCAAAGACCGGAGCATTTATCCAATAATAGGGTATACCTGGGCAGACAGGAAATAATCCTATGGAAGAGAGCACAAACCAAGAGGACATGGTTCCGGCATCATCATCCATTTCCTTCAAGTACCCTTGTGGAGTGGTATTGAAGATTTTGCCGATATAAGGTTTTTCCCACTTTTCATGTGTCCCATAATAATTAGTGGTCGGTTCAAGTAATATTTGGCGGACTAACTTTTGCGTTTTCCATGGCGCTCCAAGGTAATAATATAAAAATGGAACATGTATATCAGGTTGGTTTCCCATATTGAATAAATTGTTCTCAAAGAAATAATCTAATTCACTCAAAACCTTTTTCTTGCTACCCAAAGTCGCAATAACCCAGTCGAAGTCATGAGGTACGAACCAACGATATTGCCATATAGTACCTTCGTACAAACCGTCACCATGCATTATATCTGAAGTTGGACCAATGTCCTTAAATTTTTGTAACCATATTGGTCTGTATTCTTTTGAGCGTAAAGAGAACTCTTTTTTTAACTCTTTATTACCCATTTTCCCTGCGAGTTCAGAAACTCCCCAGAAATCATATCCTCGTTCCAATGCTTTGTCCGGTGAGTCATTGGAGATATCTTCTGCCTCTTTTAGCATCAGTGGAAGTAGTTCGTCGAGAGAACCATCAAACATTCCTTTTTGTAATGCATCTAAAATCGTGATAATAGAGTGTTCAGTACGTGTTGTCAGAAATGGTTCTGTCTTTGTTGCAGAACGAGGCTTGCCTTGTTTGTATAATTCCGCAAGTGAGGAGATCATGTGCTTGTATTCCGTGGGACAAACAATAGACAACAGAGGATATTTTGTTCGGTAGGTATCCCAAATAGACCAACCATGATAATAGGGCAACTGCTGGCTATATACTTTTCCGTCACTTCCCTTATAACTACCGGAATAATCATTGATTGTGAAAGGGGTCTGGCAGGCATGATAGAGCCGCGTATAAAATGATGTTTTTAAATCTTCATCAGAAGTTTCTACTTGTATTTGTCCCAATAGATTTTCCCAGGCAATACGTGCATTGGTGCGTATCTGTTCGAAAGACTGATTCGAGCACTCTTTTTTGAAATTCGCCTCAGCTTCTTCTGCACTGACAGAGGATAATCCTATTTTCAGTATAATTTGTTCATTAGGCTCTGTTTGAAACTTCCATAGTAATTCTGAATCGTTATCTTCTGGTTTATAAGTAGATTTATCTTTTTCAATATAATAATAAAATTTGTAACTGCCTAAATCACAAGTGCAAGCAGAACGCACAAATCCTTTTACTGCATTGTCTCCTATAATGCTATGTTCTTCGGCAATATGCTTACCATAAGAATGTTTGAAATTTATTTTTATGCCGGCGGTCTCTGTAGCAGGATAGGTAAAACGATAGATAGCTGCAGTCCTACCTGTGGTTATTTCAACTTTAAGTTGATTATCTAAAGTTACGCTATAATATCCGGGAATTGCAGTTTCTGACGCCTTATCCATTTTTAAAGTCTTGCATGCTGTTCCGACAAAAGGTGTTATTAGCAGGTTTCCTCCGACGCCTATACAGCCTACTCCAGACATTCTGGTCTGTGAGAATCCTTTCAGCTGTTGTGATTGATAATCATAACCTCCGTTTCCGCGAGGTATAGTTTCTGGCCCCGGTTTAATCATCCCGAACGGAATGGTTGCGGATGGATCGGTTTGTCCATGATCATCGGAAGTACCAATGAAAGGATTTACAAAAGAGGTTTGCTGAGCTTGAACCATAGAAAGGGTCAAGCATAATACAAATATTATACTAAAGTATCTCATATTAAATGTTTTATAAATGAAAGAGGGTTTCAAAAGAAACGCGAACTCTTAAAACCCTCATTTTAGAAAAGTAGAATTAATCTTTTAATCCAGGAACTATCAAGAGTTCATTGTCTGGTATCGGAAAATAATAGAATTCTTCGCTTAATGTTAAATTGGGATTTAAAGAAAGCTCGGCTGCATCTCTATAATTCTTTTGCAAATGAAGAATCTCATGTCTTTGCATAGTAAAGAAACGCCCCATACAGCTATGTTCCATACCTGCGGTTTCCCACCGTCTCTCATCCAGAACAGCTTTTTGGAAATATTCTTTAGTGACATCCTTTGAAATAAGTGGTACTCCAGCTCTTTCTTGTACTCTCCACATGCAGTCAAATGCTAAATCATCAATACTCTTAGTTCCATAAGCAACTGCTTCTGCGTACAATAGTAAGATATCAGCATATCTAAATATCATTCTGGTTTTCCCGCTTGCGCTTGAAATTCCTTTGGTTTCATAATACCCGTCATCATAATTAAATACCCAGTCTGAACTTTCTATATTTTTCTTCCAATAAGGATGTTTCTGATTGGTTGCGGGATCATCCCAATTTAGTAATGGATAGCGTCCCGTTTCTGGGTTACGCTCCTGCCCGGTCATCGTCACCTTGGTCAGGAACCAAGCATCCTTGCGTATTCCTTCCGGCATACTTTTAAAGAATTCCAATTCAACCATATAGTCACACCATCCGCCGGACTCCTCTGGTAATTCGCTTTTGGGTCCAGAGAAATAGTTTTTCGTTTTGTTATGGAACTCTCCAAATACTATTTCCTTGGAGTAATTAGCTTCAGGTTCTTTAGTCAATGTACGTATGTCCGATTCTAATATATAACCATACGTATCTTCGTTTTCAATGATTTCTTTATACTTTGCAGCCGCCTTATCATAATATTCCGCTCCTTTTTTCAAAGGCCAGCCTGCTTCCGTCATGTAAACAGAGGCTAGTAAAGCTTTTGCAGCGCCTTTGTTAGGAGCTACATTAATTCCGTTCTGAAAATAGGGGGCTATCTTATGATTATCCGGCAGCATTCTTTCTGCTGTTAATGCATCCGATTCTATTAATTCATATATTTTATTCACCTCTGCTTTTGGGGTATTGTAATTTATCTCATTCTCTGTGACTAGAGGTATACGTCCCCAAATGCGTACAAGCATAAAATAGTTTAATGCTCTTAAAAAGTAGGCTTGTCCCAGTCTCGGCTCCAGGAAAGATTTCTCAACCGGTGTTCTTTCTGCATTATTAATTACATAATTGCAAGCTTTGATTGTCTGATAATAGAGTTGATACATTTCAAGAATATCTGTATTTCCCGAGTTGAAATTAAACCGGTCATATTCCGAAAAACGTGACTTATTACCACCACTATGGGCTGTTACATCATCTGCACACCACACATAAATGGCTCTGAAGACGCGAGCATTAGTCTGGTAATATTTGTTGTACATCCCAGTTATAGCCATATCCAAGTCTTCCGGACTTGAGAAGAAAGAGGAAGGGGTAAGTTTACCACGAGGATCTTCTTCCAGGAAATTATCACAAGAACATAAAGCAAATAATAATATGCTATAAATCAATATTTTTTTCATTTTGCATCTATTTTATTGGTTAAACTAAAATGAGAATCCAAGCCCCAAAGTAAATGTTCTTGGTGATGGGTATGAACCGCCATCAACGCCTGCGTTAATGTCACTATTGCCGCCATTGCTTGTGATATCCATAGTTCCTTCCGGATCATATCCTGTGTAAGACGTGATCGTAAACAGGTTTTGAGCACTCAGGGAGATTCTGATATCTGCAAATTTTGTTTTTGCTCTGGGGATTGTATATGCAATACTTATATTCTTTAATCTTAGATAATCAGCTTTTTCCAAATATTGAGCAGTTTCAAATCTGGAATTGATTGTCGAACTGAACGGGTTTGGTATTTTAGTATTTTGATTTTCGGGTGTCCATCTGTTATAATAACCTTCTTTAGAGGTGATAAAACGTGAATCACTGACACATTCATTGGTGAGATAGCGTGATAAATTCAAACGGTCAGCTCCCAGTGAACCTTGAAAGAATAAATTAAAATCTAAATTCTTCCATTTGATGGTATTATTCCATCCTAATATTACATCAGGAAATGCTTGTCCGATAATATCTGCGTCATCAGATTCCAATTTGTAATTCACATTTTTCTCCTTAAATTTGTTATCTCCTGGCTTTTGCCCCCATTTGGCTGCCTCTTCGGCCTCGTCAGTACGCCATAAACCTTCCCAAATATATCCATAGATACTACCTAATGGTTTTCCTACTTGCAATACGGCCGTATTGAGAGAAGCTTGGTCTAATTTTGTTCCCGGATGTAATCTTGTTTCATCTCCTAAGCTGACAACTTCATTTTTTGAGTAGGATACATTAAATGTGCTTTCCCATATTAAATTTTTGTTTTGAATAGGAATTCCGGTTAAAGAGAATTCAATACCTCTGTTTTTCACTTCACCAAGATTTACCCAAGTGGTTCCTCCGCCATCATAGTATGGTATAGGTTTCTTTAGTAACAACCCGGTTGTATTCTTTTGATATAGATCGATATTTGCCAGAATTCTATTATTTGCAAATGCCATATCTAAGCCTAAATCATATTGAGTAGTTTTTTCCCATGTCAGATTAGGAGTGGCAGGTCCGGAAACTCCGTATCCGGGATAATCACTTGTACCTCCCCAACCATACTTCGACTCAGCTAGAAGCCCTAAGGTTGAATAGGCTCCAATGGCTTGGTTACCTGTATTGCCCCAACTCATTCTTAACTTTAAGACATCAAAAATATTGAGATTCTTTATAAAAGATTCTTCTGACATTCTCCAGGCAACGGCAACTGATGGAAAATTTCCCCATTTATTCTTACCTTGGAATTTGGAAGAACCATCTCGTCTAATAGTCGCAGTAAGTAAGTATCTATCTTTGAATTGATACATTGCACGTCCCATAAGTGAAACTAACGAAGAGCGTGAAAATGAATTGCTAAACAGATTCATATCTCCCAAACTCAAATTCCAAAAATCAACAGATTCTGTTCTCAGGTTAGCTACTTCATTAGACAATCCTGTAGTTGTTGATTGTGATAATTCTATGGCTCCCATAAGATTCAACTTATGTTCTTTCCATTCTCTTGCATAATTTATTTGATTTACATTATACCAGTCAAAACTATCGTTTTGATTATTATTTGCAGAATTGTTTTGAGCTCGTAAATCCTTTGCATTCGACTTCATCCAACGATTCTTGTAATCTTTATAATGGGCAGCACCTTGGAAATTCAAACTCAACCCTTTTACTGGTGATTGTACCATAAACTGTAAATTTGCTGCTAGATAATTAGTGTAACTTTCATCCAAATCTTGAGTTAATCGGCCATAAGGGTTATCTTTTGTTGAATTGATATTATCTCTCAACCAGTTTCCTTCTTCATCTTTTAATTTCAAGGTAGGACTATAGGTAATTGCATCTGCTATAATAGTTCCGACTCCTCCACGGGGACCATTTTTATTTGTTTTTCGTCTTACTGCATTTACGTCTAAGTTCATTTTCAACCAATTAGTTACATCAGCAGTTATATTAGACCGTAAACTGAATTTCTGACTTTTCGATTCCTTCAAAATGCCTTCTATGTCCATCATATTCATAGATACCAAATATTGAAGTTTCGGAATACCTCCTGAAATAGAGAGTTTATAATTTTGAGTATGAGCTGTTCTGAACATTAGATCTTGCCAGTCTGTACCCCCATTTTTTTTCCACTGAGTGATTTCATCCGGAGAAAAGAAATCTTGATTAGCCCCCTTTTCCCGACGATACTCATTATAGAATTCTGCATATTCACTTGCACTTAATAGATCTAGCTTTTTGGCAATGGTAGATATTGATTGTTCTGTTTCCAAGTGAATATTTGTCTTACCTTCAGCCCCTCTTTTGGTAGTGACCAGTATTACTCCGTTTGCACCGCGAGAACCATAAATAGCAGTTGCCGAAGCGTCTTTCAGGACCTCTATCGATTGTATGTCATTAGGAGCCAGATTGTTAAATAAATCGGTGTTAGGTACCCCATCTACAATATAAAGTGGTGAATTTCCACCATAAATAGAATTTGCACCACGTATACGAATTTGGGTACTCTGCTCCGGTGCACCGGAGTTTGTTATAACAACGACGCCGGGAATTCTTCCGCTTAAAGCTTGATCCAGTCGAGTCATTGGCTGGTCCTTTATATTTTTCTGTGAAATGGAAGAAACTGAACCTGTCAAGTCTGACTTCTTCACAGTTCCATAGCCAATTACAACCACTTCATCAAGCATTTCCATATCTTCTTGTAAAACAATTGTGATATGTTTGTTTGCAACTTTGGTGGTTTGAGTTTTGTAGCCAATGAATGAAACCTGAAGGGTATTTCCTAGTGAAGCTTGGATGGTAAACTTGCCATCTATATCTGTAATTGTACCTATTGATTTGCCTATAACACTGACATTTGCACCTATAATCGGCTCTCCTTTTACATCAGTCACTATTCCTGTTATTTTTTCTTGTTGTATCTGATCTAATAAGCTGGTATTTTTCGATAAAATAATATAATCGTTTTCGAATTTATAGCCAATACCTACTTTCGCCAATGTCTCTTTCAAATATGAAGATACCTTAGCAGATTTATTTTGTATAATGACCTGCCGGTTGGTATCTATTTCGCGATTGCTATATACAACTAAGTAATCTGTCTGCTTTTCTATCTCTTCTATTAACTGACCTACAGATATAGAATTAGAAGGAAAGGTTATGACTGCGTTTTGTGCTTCTGTATTTACTGCCAGTAATTGGAGGGCACAAGCAAATAGCAAGAATAAAGAGATTTTCATAATTCTAAAATAATCTTTAAAGCTTTGATTTTGGACAATAAAGAGTGATAACAAAGGATTTATTTTCATATCTTTGTATTTAGAGTGAATACTAAAATTTTTTCCGGTGTTTACTTTCTACTGGCGACAGGTGGTGGTGCACTTGTCGCCTTCTTGATTATAATTCTATGTTTTCATGTGGATAATGTATTAAGGGTTAAACAATTGTATTACTTTAAGGTGATCACGTTATTTTCTTTGTCTATTTCAATTTTGAAATGATGTATCTTTTGAATGGTATGTAGTATTTTCTCTATTCCATCTCTTTGACGGAATTTACATGTATAATTTATATCTTTCAATTTGGGATTTGCAATATTGATTGTGACATCATAATATAGCTCCAATTTGTTAACAATGTCAGCCAAGCGTTCATTATTAAAGCTGTAGATACCATTTCGCCATAATAGCATATCAGGATTTTTTATATTGCTGACTGTCAATTTCCCGTCTTGTGCAATGCTTTCTTCATTGGGCCTTAATATAACTTGCTTACTCTTGTAGAACACTTGAACGGCACCTTCAATCAGACTTGTCCTGATTTGTTTGCTATCCGGATAGCTATATACATTGAATTTTGTTCCTAATACTTGTATTTTCGCATCTTGAGCCGCTACGATGAAAGGTCTGTTTTTGTCTTTAGCTACTTCAAAAAAGGCTTCGCCTATAATGGAAACAGTTCTTTCCTTTCCATAAAAATGCGAGGGGTAGGTCAAGGTCGATTGAGCATTTAACCAGACCACGGTACCATCTTGCAAAGATATACAAGCACGTTGCCCGGCTGGTACATATAAAGTATTGGTTTGTACTTGGAAGTCATCTTGTAGCTTATGTGACATCTGCCAAATAGATAGCTGATATGTGCTTATCATTAAAATGAGTATTGCAGCTGCATATTTCATTGTTTTCACCAGCCAAATACGCATTTTTTTGCTTTTTATCCGTTTTTGGAAATGCTGATAGCTTGTTTCTCCCTCTTTCTTATCTTCTGTGTGTGAGGATAAGTTCAGTAATGCCTGGATATTCTGATACTCGGCAAACTGCTTTTTTAGCTCCTCATTTTTCTCTATTTCACGAAGAAGTAGCAACCTCTCATTGGGTGCTAGGCTGTTTTGGAAATATTTTAATATACGTTCATCCATCTTTTTATGACTTAATTCATAGTATAGACGAATGTAGAAAAAGAATCCGCTAAAAGAAAATCACTTTTTTTGTTCAGGTTACAAATAATACAGAAAGATAAAAAGAGGAAAATAGTCTTTTAGTTCGTTTCGTAGCTTTTTATAGGCAATTCCCATCTGAGTTTCAACCGTATTAATTGAAATGTTCATCTCTTCTGCTATTTCCTTTTGCTTTTTGCCCTCTATCTTACTTTTCAAAAATATCTCTCTACATCTTTCAGGCAGCGAATCTATTACTTTAGAGAGCAATTGTTCTACATCATCTTTTTCAAAAATCCCTTCATCTAATTCTCCTAAAGAATAATATTTCATTTGTAAGGTCAATCTATATTCTTCCTGCATTTTATTTTCTACTTCTTTCTGCACTATTTTGTGCCGTAGAAAGTCAATGCAACGGTTTTTTATAGAAGTGAATAAATAGGCCAGAATATTGATAGGTAGTGGCAATAGTTCTTTCTTTTCCCAAAAATCGAGGAAAACATCTTGTACTATATTCTCTGCATCTTCATCCGATAAGACATATTCTCGGGCAAAACGTTTCATTTTCGAGAAATAAGAAAGATAAATCTGTTCAAAATCAATATGTTGTTTCTCTAGTATCACCTTTCATTTTTTAGATTATGGGAGCAAATATAATAAGTTTAGAATGATAAGCAACTCATAAAATGAGTTTTTTCTCTTATTATACTTTTTAGGAGTAAATTCTAAATTGCTTGGTTTGGGGGCAACAATAGGTCAACAATTGCCTAACTTGAGACTAAAACTACTAAAACAACGGACTTATAACTGGAGGGGTATTACAAAGAAAAAAGGCTGTATTCCCTTAGGAATCAGCCTTTTTCTTTGTGGACCAGCCTGGGCTTGAACCAGGGACCTCCAGATTATGAGAACGATAAGATGATATTCTGCGATAGCTTGTTATCGCAATTTTTATTGAAATTCAACCAGTTACGTATTTCTCTATTTCCTATGGAACTCACTAAATCCCCCTAACTGAAACCGTTTGTTTACGCATTGTTTACGCAGAATTAGGGAGTGAATGTTGCCATCAAATCCATTTGACTATAGCATCTCAGCATGTAATGTTAATTAATACCTCATATTTTACCCAAGCCTTGGAGTTGTCGCAAATAATTTATAATTTTGCGACAAACAGAACGTGATGGCAAGCATAGAAGAGAATATTTTGACAGCTATTAAAGCCAAAGGAAGAGGAAGCATCTTCTTTCCTTCTGATTTTACGTCATACGGTGAAGTAAAGGCTATTGGCAAAAGTCTTGAACGACTGACTGCAAAAGGTGATATCATCCGTTTGGCAAGAGGTATATATTTATATCCTGAGATTGATACGGTCTTGGGACTTGGCATATTGATGCCATCCATAGAACAGATTGCTGAGATGATAGCCCGCAGGGATAAGGCACGTATTGTGCCGACTGGTATTTATGCGCTGAACAAATTGGGTATATCTACTCAAGTGCCTATGAATATTGTTTATCTGACAGACGGTGCACCACGCAAGGTAAGCCTTGGAAATGGTCGTTCGATACAGTTCAAATACACGACTCCCAAGAATCTTTCATTCACAAATTCACTTGCAATGCTGGTTACGTTTGCCCTAAAAGAAGTAGGGAAAGATAATATAACCGACGATATAGCCAAGCAAATTAAGAATGTGCTTCAGAAAGAGCAAAAAGAGAACGTGCTGGCAGATGAGGCACTTATGCCAGCATGGATAAGAACCTTTACAAGACAAGCGTATGAATAATTATTTCCAACTATCCAAGGAACAACAGCAAATGGTGTTTACCCAAACAGCCAATAAAACAGGCTTGCCTGTACAAGCTGTAGAAAAGGACTTATGGGTAACGGCAGTATTACAAATGGTATTCTCATTACCTATAGCAGACCATCTTGTATTCAAGGGCGGAACATCTCTTAGTAAGGTATGGAAAGTGATACGACGTTTTTCCGAAGACATAGACTTGGCCATTGACCCGTCCATTTGGGGATTTGAGGGAGATTTGACGAAAAAGCAAATCAAACGGCTACGTAAGGCTTCTTCCATCTTTGTGCGTGACGAACTTTGCCAGTCATTACAAAGGGCGGTTACTGAAACAGGTATGGAGAAATGGCTGTTAGTGGAAGCTGACCCTGACGGTGAAGGTGATGGGACATACCCGGAGCCAAGAGTGATACACATTCGTTACAGGTCTCTTTTCGATGAAGATTTACCTTATTTGCATTCAGAGGTAAAACTGGAGGTTGGTGCTCGTTCCTTGCTCGAACCCACAGCAGAAGCAACGGTAACAAGCATTGTAGAAGACGCATTACCTATTAGCACGATAGTTAAGCAGGTTGTGATACCCACAGCCTTGGCAGAGAAAACATTCTTAGAAAAGGCATTTTTGTTGCATGAACTTTTTTCATCTCAAACTTCAAGAGAAGCCAATCGCAAATCCCGCCATCTGTATGACTTGGCACAAATGATGAGCACTGACATTGCGACACGGGCGATTGCCAACGATGAACTTTGGAATACAATCCACCATCATCGTGAATTATTCACAAGCATGAGTGGGGTGGATTATACTCCCGACATTCGCAAACGCATAAGGTTGCTACCTCCCGATGATGTTATGGACGATTGGTACAACGATTACAAGGACATGCAATCGTCTATGATATATGGAGAGAAACCATCGTTCGAAGAATTGATAGAAAAAATGAGAGAATTAGAAAATCTATTTCATAATACTAAACACTAAAAATATTGATAAAATGAGATATTGTTTTTCTGGTCACGAATCATTTCCTTGTAAGTCTATGTGGCTAAAGAAGGGATATGATTATTTGGTTGACCGTAATAGATTTACAGACCCTGATGCTGTCGTAAAACTCGGTGTCGGCAAAAACATGGTTCAATCAATTAGATTTTGGCTGAGGGCATTTGGTCTTTTGAATGATGACGAGGCAACGGAGATTGCTCATTATCTCTTTGATGATAGAGATGGAAGAGATCCTTATGCCGAAGATAACGCCACCCTATGGATTCTTCACTATATGTTAGTAGTGACAGCGGTTTCAAGTATTTATCGTCTGTTTTTTGTTGACTTGCAACGTGAGAAGAAAGAGTTTGATAAAGAACAAGTTCTTTCATTTATCAAAAGAAAGTGCAATGTACCTGAACAAAAAAACGTGTTTAATGAAAATACTGTAAAGAAGGACATAAGAGTGCTTTTGCAGAACTATCTTGCACCGACAAGTCCGAAAGGATACGAAGAATATGCGAGTATTTTGTTAGAATTAGGTCTTCTCCGTGAGAACGAAGGAAAGTATTCATTCAATGAAATTTCTATAGAGCAAGTTAATCCTTTGATTATTCTATTTGCATTGGTTCATATAGCCGGAGAGGACAAAACAGTTTCTTTTGATAAGTTACAAGAACTATCATTGATATTCTGCATTCCCACTTCTTCTTTCTTGATGGTAGTACGCTCGCTAAGTGAACAATACCCCAAAGAAATTAGCTACACAGATAATAGCGGAATTAGAAATGTACAATTTCTCCAGAAATTAAATATACTTGAAGTGCTGAATAGATATTATAACAACGATGAAATTTAATTTATCTATAAACATAAGCCAAGGCGTGAGCGATAATTTCAATTACATCGTTACGCCCAATGCACAAAAGGTGTATGGCAATATAGTCGATAGCTTCCAATCAGGAATTCACTCATTCTTGATAATTGGAACATACGGAACAGGAAAATCTAGTTTCCTAATGGCTTTAGAACAAGACCTACTCAACAATAAATCAAAATTGGTATCGGAAAGAAGCGTTTTTGCAGATGCCAAGAGTTTTGAGTTTATGAATATCGTAGGAGACTATTCATCTCTTTCGACGTTGTTATCAAAGGAGCTGTCAATTGCTCCTTCCGATGATAGCAAAAACGTTTTTAGTACACTGACAAGGTATTTGATAAAATTAAAGGATCAGAATAAATTCTTGTTTATTTTCATTGATGAATTTGGCAAGATACTTGAACATGCAGCCAACAATAATCCAGAAAAAGAACTATATTTTTTACAGACATTAGCAGAGTTTGTTAATGTTTCATCTCGAAATGTAATACTTATTACCACACTTCACCAAAATTTTGGATCCTATGCTCACAAACTTACAGAAACTCAAAGAAATGAGTGGTTAAAGGTAAAGGGGCGTTTTAAAGAATTGGTTTTCGCAGAGCCTGTAGAACAACTATTGTTTTTGGCAGCCGAAAGTCTAACCAAATCAAAGACAATGACAGATAATGCCAAAGAGAATTTCCTTGAAATATTTTCGTTGGCAAAGAAAAATAAAATCATATCAGAGTCGCTGACAGTCAGAACGTCTAAGATGCTATATCCATTGGATGCGGTAGCTGCTTCATGCTTGACACTGGCTATTCAACGGTATGGGCAGAATGAGAGAACACTATTTTCTTTCTTGCATGACACTGTATCCAACTCAATAAACAGTTTTCTCCCAAATGACACAACGACTTATAACTTGGCTGTTGTCTATGATTATGTCATATATAACTTCTACACAGCTTTGGCGGAAACAAATCTTGACTCTACCAACTGGCGTGCTATTCGTGTTGCCATAGAACGAGTAGAAAGCGGAATCATTAATAAGAACAACATCGATGATGCACTTAAAATTGTTAAGTCTATCGGTTTGCTTAACTTGTTCTATAATGGTGTGGTCGTTGATTTAGCATTCTTGGAGACTTACGCTTTAAAGGCATTGGGCATAAAGAATCCAAGAGGTATTATTGAGAAATTGACCGCGAACAAGATTATTCGTTTTGCTGCATATAAATCTCAATTCATTTTATTTGAGGGTACAGATATAAATATTGAAGATGAACTATATAAGGCAGCTACAATTGTACCTGTACCAAAGTTGGTCGCAGCAGAAATTGCTCCTTATGTAAAGAAAACCGTTGTCGTAGCATCTGCCTCATACTATAGGACTGGAACTCCTCGTTATTTCCAGTATGTAGTTTCTAATGAACCATATGATGTAGAACCAACAGGTGACGATGATGGCTTTATAAACCTGATTTTCCCTTTAGAGGATATTAAAGATTGCATATTGAAGTTGTCTGCGAGTTCAGGCAAAGCCATAGTCTATGCCTACTTTAATGATACAGAAAAAATTGTCAGACACCTATATGAAATAAAGAAGCTGCAATATCTCCTTGATAATGTGGTGTTGGAAGACCGAATCGCAAAAGGAGAGATACTTAAGCAACAGTCCTTTGAGGCGCAATTACTTAATGAAGCTATTAATAGTTGCGTTGAAATGCCCAATGGTCAGGTTGAATGGTTTTTCAATGGAGAACAACAGATAATAAAGAGTCGAAAAGATTTCAATAAACTTCTGTCTACTGTTTGCGATGTAGTATATAATGAAACACCTATCATCAGAAATGAATTATTTAACAAGCAGAAAATAAGCTCGGCAATTTCTTTGGCAAGAGTGAACCTGTTAGATGCAATGATTGAGCATTGGCAAGAAGAAGATTTTGGATTTTCTCCAACCCAATATCCGCCTGAGCGTACTATATACAATACATTGTTTAAGAGTTCCGGAATCCATCGCCAAAACGAAGATGGATTGTGGATCTTAGGAGAGCCAATTACTCCAAATCTTCAATCGCTATGGACTGTTTGCTCTGATTTTTTAGCAAAAAGTACAGAGAAAGCCTTTAAACTGTCAGATTTAGTAAAGACATTAAAAATGCGTCCATACAAATTGAAACAAGGTGTCATAGACTTCTGGTTGCCCATCTTTTTATTTGTAAGGCAACAGGAGTTTGCGCTTTATAATGGCGAAACATTTGTTCTGAATATTAATAAAGAATTGTTTGAGCTATTGCAGAAACGCTTGAATGACTTTACGATAAAAGCTTTTGATGTTAACGGTATCAAATTGGAGTTATTCAATAAATACAGAGAATTCCTGAATAAAGAGCGTGGAGAAACCATAACATCCAATTCTCTTATGGATACAATCCGCCCATTCTTCAACTTTTATAACGGCTTGAACAAATATGCCAAGACTACTCGTAAATTTGATTACGATGTGACCGCAAAATTTAGAGATGTTTTAGCAACAGCAAAAGACCCATGCAAAGCATTTCTTGAAGATATACCAGCAGCTTTGGGCTACAATGATTTTCATAATGAAGAATTTGCTGCTCAGTATTTGCAGCTTATCAAAACCGCTGTTCACGAATTGGTTATCTGTTATGATTTGTTTATAGATCGTATTGAAGATGCTGTGGTAGGATATTTAGGACTGCCTCACGACTATATAAAATATAAAGAGATTTTGGTTCAGCGTTATTCAAGTATAAACAAAGGATTGTTAACAACTAAATCTAAATCATTTTTGGATAGAGTCCTTGCTCCATCTGATAATAAGCGTGAGTTTTATGAGAAAATAGGTTTGGTGGTATTCGACCGTAAAATAGAATCTATAGAAGATAAAGAAGAAGCTTTGTTTTTATCGAATCTTACACACTTGTTTGGAGAACTAGAACGATATACAGCGTTCAATGAAGTTAATAATGAAACTGACGAAGTGGCATTTAACTTTGAATTGGCGACTAGCAAAGGTGATTTCAAATCAAGTAGGACTTATCGTCTTCCTAAAGTAAAACTTGCAGAAGTTGCAGAAATTGAAAATAGGATACAAACACTATTATCTGGTAACGATGAGCTAGATGTTTGTATATTGCTCAAAATGTTGAACGAAAAATTGCGATAAATATGGTACGACACATATTGGGTATATCAGGAGGCAAAGACAGTGCAGCATTAGCCATTTACCTCAAGAACAAATATCCACAAATGAAATTGGAGTATTATAATACTGATACAGGCTGTGAACTGGCAGAGACAGAACTATTGATAAGTCGTCTTGAAACATACCTTGGTGGTATAACGATGTTGAGAGCCGCTGCTGGTAGTCCAGAGCCAACACCATTTGAACATTTTTTAAAAGCGTCTGGTAACTACTTACCTTCGCCTCAAGCTCGTTGGTGCACTCAGAAAATGAAATTAGCCGAAATGGAGAAGTTTGTGGGAGATGCACCTACAATTTCCTATGTTGGTATTCGTGGAGATGAAGACCGGGAAGGGTATGTTTCCACTAAACCTAACATTCAAGCTATATTCCCTTTTCGCAAGAATATTTGGAGTGTGGATGTTGTAAACAAGGTACTTAGCAACAATAACATTGCTCAACTCTTAGAAATATATACTTCATTGTGTGATGAAGAAACTTTGAGCGAAGCGAAGAAGATTATTGAGAAGCCTCTCACAAAAGATTTCTATTATAGTAAAAAGACCAATTCGCTACTAGATTTGGATACAAAACTATTTAATAAAGCTGTATTTAAGTTCCTCAAAACTACGGATTATCCTGTAGGTAAACTTGACGATTTCCCATTAGTTGATAATGACGATATTCTCGTGAGGGATGACATATTCCGAATCCTTGAAGAAAGTGGTGTCGGTATACCTGATTACTACAAACCCATTAAGTTTGAAGTTGACGGAAAGATTGGTACGTACAATCGTAGTCGTTCTGGTTGCTATTTCTGCTTTTTCCAACAAAAAATAGAATGGATATGGCTTTACGAGCAACATCCTGATCTCTATCAAAAAGCAATGGATTTTGAGAAAGGTGGTTATACTTGGAATCAAAATGAGAGTTTGGCAGACCTTATCAAGCCAGAGCGTATCCGTCAAATTAAATTGGATGCTATCAAGAAACAAGAGGCTAAGCGTCAAGCAGGCTCATGCCGATTAGCAGACAATATTGGTGATGTTGATGAAGATAACTTTTGTGCGAATTGTTTTATATAAAAAATGTAATAATATGAAGTATTCTAATTTAGAGTGGACTATTGGTGAACTGATAAATTTAATAGAATCTCAAAAAATCAACCTCCGTCCTCCTTACCAACGAAACTTTATTTGGTCCTCAAAGGATCAGAAATTGTTAATTGACTCTATTCGCAAAGGTTATCCTTTACCCAACTTCTTTATTCTGAAAAATAAGGATAATACATTTGAAATGGTTGATGGTCAGCAACGTGCTATTACAATATATAAGTTTATAAAGAATGAATTTCGTGATTCTTCGAAACGTTACTATAAAGATTACAATGAGAACACATTTATGAACTATAGGATAAATGTTGTTCTGTTGGAGGAGTTCAATGGTAGTACAGAAACGAAGGAAGAGTTCTTTTATTTAGTTAATAAAAGAGGAGTGCAGTTAAATCCTTCTGAAGTAAATCATGCGTATTATCATGATACAGATTTCATGCATCTTGTCAATAGAATGTCCGAATATCAACCCTTAATAGACTTGGATATTTTTACTGATAAGACTGTAATGAGAATGAATGATCGAAGTCTCGTAGAAGAATTAGCAGCATATCTGATAAAAGGTATTACAGATAAAAGAAATGCTGTAGAAGAATTGTTTGAGAGCAAAATAAAATCAGATGTATCAGAATTGAAATTCACACGTTTTTGCAATATTATTGATAGGGTAAATGCTATTCAAGACATAAAGCCAATCAACGAAACAAGATACAAACAGCGTAATGATTTTTATACACTATTTTGTTTTATAGATAAACATATCGATGATTCTATTATCGTATTGAAAGAGCAATATAAAATTCTATTGTATATAAGTGATAATGGTATTATTTATCCATCAAATGACGACTACGAGTTGTTCAAAGAATATGCTATTAATTGTGTAAGTCAATCTAATTCAAAGCGAGCTAGGGAGAAAAGGCTGCTATTCTTTGAGAATATGCTCGCAAATGAGTCAAATACACCGAGCGAGGAACAAATACAGTTAATGGATTTTGCCCAAAATGAACTTGAGGAAAATCTTTCTACTAAAAAATACGACAAGTATTTACTTGTAAATTGTATAAAGTAATTATGACTATGATAGTAAATACACCATTTATCTATGATCGCAATTGTATTCGTATATACGAAGAAATCACTAATAATGCAATTACGATTGATGGTATTGACTATTTTGTTGATTCTATCAGCCCAGGATACAAGAATAGCAAAGGTGCCAATTCTTATGTATTCGCTTTATATCAAGCACAAAATTATATAGACGATGGTAGTTCTGTTCCTGATAGAGTTATTAAGATCTCTAATAAAAGAGATAATAATAATTCAGTATCTGAAGGCAATAAACGTTTCTATAGAGAGATTGAAGCTTTAATTGAATGTAAAAAACGCCATATTCATAATGTAGTTACAATTGCTTCTTTTGGTCAATTGTCTTGCAAAGTAAAAAAAGAAGGCGGCAAGGGTCCTACATATCTGTTCCCTTTCTACACAATGGATTATGCTTCTGGAGATTTAAAAAACTATTTAGAGAATAATGATATTCCATTTGGGAATAGAATAGATTTATGCCTACAAATAGCTAATGGTCTGAAAGAATTGAAAGATATAGGATATTATCATAGAGATCTAAAACCTGATAATATACTCATGTTTGATGATACATGGAAGATTGGTGATCTTGGGCTTATAGCATTTCGTGATAAAGACAACATATATGATAAGAAAAATGATTTTATTGGTCCTAAAGGATGGCTTTCACCAGAAGCTATGAATAAGTATCTTCAGTCAGATAATAATAAATACAAATTTGACTGTAATATAGATCACCAGTCAGATGTCTTTCAATTAGGAAAGGTCTTTTGGTATATACTTCAAGGAAATGCACCTATTGGAAACATTCGCCGATCTGATTTCTTTGATGGGCATGATGACATATATAGTGTATTGAAATATATGCTCAATCATTCTAAAAAGAAACGACCTATATCTATTGATTATGTGATTAATGAGTTAAGTCGCATCATGCAGAAATATAAATTTGTATGTTGAAAACTGATGTAATATGGCCGGACAGTAGGCGTTTCATGTCGCGAACAGAGTGGGAGCCACTAGGCTTCTTCTCTGAGGCATTGTGTAACGCTACAACATTCGATATTAAACTGGGATTCTTCTCATCATCAGCGATCAATGTGTTAGCTGATGGTTTTGCCGCATTTCTTTATAACGGTGGTAGAATGAGGTTGATTATCAACGATGTTTTGTCCGAAGAAGATCGCAATGCTATTGTGGTTGGTGAATCGGAAGTAAACACACCGTACTTTGACCTTAATGCAATAGACTGTATATCATATACTCTTTCTAAGCGTGATAAACATTTTTTTGAGTGCTTGTCTTGGCTTATCAAAAATGAGCGTATTGAAATAAAGATTATTACACCCAAGGTTGGTAATGGTATAGCACACTCTAAATGTGGTATGTTCTCTGACGGTATTAGTAAAGTGGCATTTGATGGTTCATGTAACTTCTCAAGAATGGCTCTTGTAGAAAACATTGAGAGCATCAATGCATTTTGTGATTGGGATGGAGAGCGAGACAAGAACCGTATTAACGATATTGTCAACGATTTCAATCGTACATTCTCTGGTGAAGATGATACGGTCAAGTATCTTAAAGCTGACCAAATTATCACGCATATCACAAAGACCTATAAACATAAGGATATAAAGGAGCTTCTAGAAGATGAACAACGTATTCTTTATAGTAGGACAGAGAATAGCACGTCGGATTCAATCCGCAGGATTTTAGAACGTGCAAAAGCCAAAGTCACAGTAATAGTTGATACCTTGAATAAAGGGAAAGAGAATATTAAAGAAGAGCGGTCTGTACCACTATCTCCTCAATTTCCATTTCCTGAACCAAGGCCATATCAAAAAGAGGCTTTCAATAACTGGAAGGCATCACAAAAGGGATTATTTGCAATGGCTACTGGTACAGGAAAGACTTTGACCTCACTGAACTGCTTATTGCAGATTTACAATAAATTTAAGTTCTATCAAGCTTTGATACTTGTGCCTACGATTACCCTTGTTGAACAGTGGGAGGATGAATGTAAACGATTCAATTTTAGCCACATTATCAAAGTGAGTTCTAAAAACCAAGGATGGAGATCAGAGATTGATGACATAAAACTAAAAGAGAGTCTTGCCGAGAGCGATGAATCATCTTTGTCGTTTATTATCATTACCACGTATGCATCTTTCTCAAGAGAATCTACATTTAAGCAGCTCATGTCATTGAGTAAGAAAATACAGCGACAGATGTTATTAATTGCAGATGAAGCTCACAATATTGGTGCACCAAATATCATGTCAAAGTTAGATAGGGTGAAGATTCTACGCCGTATTGGTTTATCTGCCACCCCCGAACGTCAATTTGACGATAAAGGAAACAAGGCTGTTATGCAATTCTTTGGGTGCGATGCCCAATATACATTTGAGTATTCTATGAAGGAAGCTATCGACAATGGATTTCTTTGTCGATATAGATACTTTCCACATGTTGTACGCTTGAATGAGGATGAAATGGCTGAATACAAGAAGATTTCTTTGCAGCTTGCCAAGTTCTATAATATAGATGAAGGTTCTTTCTCTGGTGTGGATGATATTCTAATGCGCCTATTACTCAAACGTAAGAGAATCATTCATAAAGCCCAGAATAAGGAAGAAGTATTCCGACAAATCGTAAGGCAACGCTTTGAAGAACGCGGAAGTCTCAAATATACACTTGTTTATGTTCCTGAGGGTATGCAACTTGACAGTTCCACTCAATATGCTACAACCGACAATCCAACTGATGATATGGATGTAGATAAGTTGATTGACAAATACACTCAAATTGTTCAAGAAGTTAGTCCAACAACTACGGTAAAGAAGTTCATATCTGGTATTCAGAACAGAGACGAAGTGCTGAGTAAATTTTCTACTGGTGATATCGAAGTGCTTACGTCCATGAAATGTTTGGATGAAGGTGTTGATGTTCCAAGAAGCGAACTTGCAATTTTCTGTGCAAGTACAGGAAATCCAAGACAATTTATCCAGCGTCGTGGTCGTATATTGAGAAAACATCCCGATAAGCATATCGCAATCATCCATGACCTTGTAGTAGCACCAGAATTTGATTCAACAGAGGAAAATTACAACATGGAACGTAACTTGCTAAAAGGAGAATTGCAAAGGGTCAAAGACTTTGCTAGATTATCCGAAAATCCAGCCTTTGCATACACTGAATTAGAAGAAATAACAAATTATTATAACCTGTCAATATTCTAACAAAATGGCATCAATGACAAACAACGAAAAGATACTTCAGGCTGTACTACTTGATGATAAGCTGATGGAGTTTGGTGGTTACACTGCGGAAGACATTGGCAATATATACCAAGCAATAGACTCCGACAATTGTGTTATCAGTGCAGTTGCACAAATTATTAGTCGTACAAATGAAGGAGCTACAGAAAGAGAACTTTGGAAAGAGATTAACGATTATCTAAAACGTAACGTATGAGAATCAAATCAATCGATATCAAAAACTTCAGAAGCTATTATGGTGAGAATAACCATTTTGAGTTTTCTGATGGCCTCACGCTAATTCTTGGTGACAACGGAGATGGTAAAACCACCTTTTTTGAGGCCTTGGAATGGCTATTTGACACAACATCAGAGCGTGCCAACCTTTCCAACGTTTCGGAAATGAGAAAGTCTAAGCTGGAAATTGGCGAACATGACGAGGTTTATGTGGCAATGACTTTTGACCATGATGGAGAGAAGATGGTTGAAAAATCTTTTTCAATCGTAAAGACAGGTCATGATACCTATAGTGTAAGTAATGCTTCTTATCATGGGTACGAGACTAATGGAATTGAACGTGAGTCTGTGGATGGCAAGCAGTTGATAACACGATGCTATGATTCTTTCATTCGTAGATTTAGTATGTTCAAAGGTGAATCTGATCTAAGCGTATTCGATAACGCAGCCTCCTTGAAGACATTGGTCGACAAATTCTCTGATATTCATAAGTTTGATGGGCTTGTTGCTAATACAGACTCATTTGAGCAAAAGGCAAATAAGGCTTTGTTACAAGAGATGAAATCTGATGACAAGATTTCAAAAGAGACAAAATCTCTTGAATTGCAAATGACGCGTCTAAGTGGCGAAATCCAACAAAATAAAGAGGATATCAAGGACAAGAAAGATGCAATCGCCACTTTCTCATCTAATCTCAACAAACTTGAACAAAACCAAGAGACTTCAGAAAAATATCGTGATATCCAAGAACGCCTTAAAACTAAGACTTCAAAGAAAACTCAGCTCATGGCAACAATCAAGAAGAAAGACTACAATCATTGTCTTCTTGACGAATATTGGATATTAGCACCATTTGGAGATGTCCTAACGGAATTTAAACAAAAGTGTGCTGCTCTTAGTAAAGAAAGACGTGTTCAAGAGAAGAATTTCGACAAGCAACAAGCCGCTGCCAAAGCAAAACTTGAGACTATCAAGGAAATTCAAGGTGCATTGGTAAATGGTGCAACAGAACTCCCATGGTATTTGCCTAACCAAGAAACTATGGAAGATATGATAAATGACCACATCTGTAAAGTATGTGGTCGTGAAGCTTCTGAGGGATCTGATGCATATAACTTTATGGTTCATCGTCTCGAAGAATACCGTGCGCATGTTGAAGCCAAGTGTAAGCGTGACGCTGCAATAAAATCCATTGATGAAGAATCTTTATTTAAAAATGACTATATTACCGAATTACATTCACTCAGTATTTCACTCAGCGGTCCCGAAGAATCTAAAATTTTCGGCATATCAGGAGAAATTGACGACTGGCTAAATCTTGTCGCATTGCGAAAAAATGAGTTGAAAGACGTTGAAGAGGATATTCAGGATTTGCAAGACGAAAAGGCTCGTATCCTTATTCAAGCTGGTAATGTTTCTGAGAGCCTCCTTGAGAGTCAGTTCAATGATATTAAGGGCTGGTATGAACAGAAAGAACGAGCATCCGTCAGACTGAGTCAGTTGGAAGATGAATTGGAGAACAATATATCAAAAATGGACGAGTTGAAGGAACAGATGAATAATCTTAATCCTGCAAATTCTCAGGTTAAAATTCTAAAGAAAGTTCACAAGGTTCTAGAGGAAATAAACAAGGCCTTTTTCCGTGCACAAAAGGATAATTTGCGAAGATTCCTCACAGAGTTGGAGAAAAGAGCTAATGAATATTTAGATAAACTTAGTGCAAATGACTTCCATGGAACAGTGCGCTTAGTGCAGACTGCTAACGATTCAACAGAGATTCATCTCTATAGCTCCAATGGCACAGAAATCACCAATCCTTCTGGCTCTCAGAAAACAGTGATGTATATCTCTGTTCTCTTTGCTATTTCTGATTTTACTCAAGAAAAGAGGGATGAGGATTATCCTTTGTTTTTTGATGCAGCGACATCGTCATTTGGCGATTCAAAGGAAAGTGATTTCTATAACGTCATTGATAAGATTGACAAACAGTGCATAATTGTGACCAAGGATTTTATCACTCGTGGTAAAGTTCGTGAAGAAGATATAAACAAGCTGACTTGTTCAGTTTACCGTATAAAAAAGGTGGATGGCTTCGATCAGACTAATATGGCGACTATACGTACGATAATCAATAAAATCAAATAGACAATGGAATCATTATATGAATCATGGGCTAAACGTAATCCCTCTTGGGAACGACGTTACCAATCGACTGTCGTAGATGTATTCTGCGATTATGGAAAAGGTGTGAGTAGCTTCTTGGAAGCTCGTGGTAAAATTTTTGGAGCAGGTTATGAGATTTTCATTATCGCGTTCTTTATCGGATTATATCACAATAGGACAAAGCCATTGATTGAAGACAGAGACAAGAAGAAAGTATTCGGTCAAGCTATCCAATATTGGGGAAATATTGAGAATCGTATCGGCAGAACCTCATATGGGAATATACGTCGCTATATTTTTGCTGCATTAATTGCAAGAACTGATATTGACTTCATTGCATTAGACAAAGGTGAAATTACATTGAGAACTGTAGTTGATAAGATGATGGAGAAAATGGAAGAGTATGCCAACTATGGCTTTGATTACATTGAAGACAAGTTGGCCAACGATCCAAACTATTATTTTAGTGACGTTGCGTTCTTAACGGAAATAACCAATATGCTGGTGGCTTCCAAAACAACAGAAAGTGATAATGACCTTGATGATGAACTGCCAGAATCTCTTGATTAATAAAGTCTAATAAAGAGAACGAAAACAGAACTATATCATGATGCCGTGTTGATGAAATAATATCAGGCTGGGTTCAATACCCAGCCTGTACACATAGGATAAGGCTCAGGATTACCTGTCAACTATCCTCTAAATAATCCATGACACATTCAGGTAGCAGTCTGTTACATTGCACATGATGTTTCATGTAACACAATATGCAACCAGCACTAATGTCACTGTGTAAACGAACAAAAATATCCCCAAGACTTTCATCCAAAAGTCAGAGAACCAAATACCCTCGTTCCGTCTGAGGATTTTGCGCATATTGAACTCATGCTCAGTTAGCATCTTTGCCTGTTTGGAACAATGATTTTCCAACATGGTCTTCCATGTCTCGATAGCTTTATCTAAAAGTTGTTGAAGCTGAGCAAGATGCTCAGATTTTATAGTAGCCTTGAACTGTGTGTTTCGTTCTGCTTTTACAATCGCATTGCAAATGCCGTTGATGATATTGTCGGAACTATCAATAGCAGCCTTTAATGCCACTGTGACATCATCCTCTGCTTTGATAACATTCTGAAGGTCTTGCTGGATTTTCAATAAAGTCTCTTTCGCCTCACGTATTTCTACAAGTAGCTTGTCGACATCTTGTTTCTCTGCCTCTATTTCATGGCTTATTTCAGCCGACTTAAGCATATCATCAACGTTTATTGATGGAGTGATGTTTGATTTTCTAATTCCCATGATTCTTGCTTTTTAATGGTTCATTTATCTGTGAAGTCCTTTTCTGCGTTTACACATGCTGTTTGCCATTCTTGCACAACGACGCGCCCATTCAAGTTCATCCTCGTCCTTATCTCTTCCCCAACCTCCTGTATCAGAGCCACCACCACTTGATGTCGCCATACTTGTAGCAGCATCCAAATATCCTGCAAAGAGCAAAAGAGCCGTGTGCTGTATTTCTTCCAGTTTAGCTAATGGATGTGCTTCCTCCAAAGAACAATTCTGTCGGATGATATTGTCTGCCGCTTCGGGTATCTCCACATGGTAACTGTGATATTCGTCTGTCGCTATATTGTAGTGCTTTATCACAGGCTGTGAAATAGGAGTAATATCTGCTGTCCGTGTTTGTTGGGAAATAGGTTTTGTCGGTTCGGACTTCCTCTCCTGCGGATGGAGTTTCGCCCAAGTAGCCTCTATCTTTGATGGGGTAAGGCTTCGTCCTATACCTAGCACCGATGATTTATAAATGGAGTTGCCGCGTTTGATGGAATAACCGTAAACACCGCCACTTTCTTTCTCTTGCAAATGTACTTTGTAGCCCCGTTTTGTCAGTTCTGCTTCATACTGTTTCCAACTGAATTTGTCCATCTTGCGAAGTATCTCCATACAACAGACTGAGATTTCTTGCCTATGCCGTATGCCTATTTCTTCAGATTGCATCCAGCCGCGTCTTTCGTTGATGATATTCGCAGCCATGACAGCCCTCTCACCAATCTTATGGCTGTCGTTTATTCTGCCTTCCATGTCCACACGGTTGGCATCAATGTGCAGATGGAGAATGCCACTTTTGGAATCACGATGCAGGGCGGCTATGTATTGCGAACCTTTGAGGTTAGTCTGCTTTGAGGAAGCCCGTTTGGTCTTGCCGGAGAGGTCAATGGAATCAAACACACGGATGAACTCATTTGACAAACTTGCCCAATCATTCATTGTCCATCCTCGGCTTTCTTCTTCGGATGGGGAAATCTCAATTCTTATTACATTCCTGCCAAGCGGTCTGCCCTTGTTGATATTCTCGGCAAACTTTCTCTGTACGAGCATCATCCGTCCGTACATTGCTTCCGGTGAGATATTATCGGGCAAGAGATTGGCTTTGACTATATCTGCTTTCTCCTTGTTGACGGAATATCTTATGGCATTTGCGCCATGCGATATGGTGGAGGCTTTTGCTATCATAATAGGTGAGGGAATTTATTCAGTAAGGTAATTTTCTATCTGGCTCCAGCGATTGATAAGCTGAGTAGCAGCTCTCATCCATTGCTCCACAAACCGGGTATCGCTGAAATAGATTGCCCGTTTATCCGCTTGAATGGATTTCACAGCTGCCGCAATACGGATAAGGTCACCCCTTGCATCCGTCAGGCTGCACAGAGCTTCCACTTCACGGTTAGTCAACCGTTGCCGTGGGTGTTGCCCCAAAGCAGTACGCCGTATATAACCGCTCATAGACAAACCACAGGTCTTAGCAAGTTCCGCCACTTGGGTGTATTCTTGTTCCGTTACTCTGGCTTCAAGCCGCAGGGTGCGCCTTGTGATTTTCTTGTCTGTATTCTTTTTTTTCTTCATACTCTGTTATGCTATGAGTAAAACATCAATTAAAAAGGGACAGCACGGTGGGAGCTTGCGACTGCCGGCATATGCCTATGTGGTACGAATAAGCGGAGCGAATTTGTGCGACATAGGAACTTCTTGCAATACTATATACAACAACTTCGGACACATAGCTTCCCCGATATGGTTATGCCATATTATCTGTCGGAATACCCTCATCAGATTCTTCCTCTGCCGCAGGCTGTGGAGGAACTGAAACAGAAGGGAAAGAAGAAAGGGAAAGCAGTTCGCCTTCTTCTGGTATAACAGGCACATTCTCTCTTTCATCTTGTCAGTCTTTCAGCCGGACATAGAAAGGATTGTCTATGCGGTTGCCCTCTTGCATCCATGCTGATATACATTTCAGCGTGTGGACGCTTGTTCGGTTACTCTGCGTGGTTGCGACAATTCCCAACTGGTTCATCTTGTCAAGCACACGGGATATGGTCTTTTTGTCATAGCCCAACTTGCTGGACAAATCCACCTCAGAAAGGATGGCTTGCCCCACTTGCAAGGTCGTGGAAAAACCTTTGATGGCATACTTTGTTTCTTTCAATACAGCCGCTTCAATAAGTCGGTGCAAAATCTTCATGCGGTCAATGCCGTACTTGCTTCCTGCCAAATACGAAAGTTGCTCTGACGAAAGCACGATACAATAATTCAAGTTTGTTTTCATCGTCTGTCTGTTTGAAGGTGTTTTATAAATGGTGCAGCCAAAAGAGAAAATCAACGGTGCATTCCGCAACCTCTCTCCGGCATATAATACTCCCTATCGTATGCGATATGGTCAAGCACGTTTTGCAGCCTGTCAAGTTGTCGGCTGTCCAATATGCGGATAGCGGCAATGGTGATATTCTGTGAGGCGATACGGCGGTGTTCGCAATTCTTTTCTGACATACTACCGTCTCCATCAGCATGTACACTGTGCAGGTAGTCGTTCACAGCTTCGGTCTGTTCTTTGCTCGGATATGCCGCAGGGCAACGGTCTTGAATATACTCTACCATGTGGCTGACCGCATTTGCAAGTAGCGGAGCACATTCTTGCAGTTGTTTGATAAGTTCTTCCTTTCTCATGTTTTCAATTATTTTGTCCCATGTCCCAAAGCATATCCTGTAACTTTCTCTTTTCTCTGTTTTTTTGTTTTTATTCTTTTTCAAAGGAAAGAGGGACAAAGGGACATGATATTTTTCTTTTCCCTTATTTTGAAATTTAGAATGGTAAATCCGGTTCACTTGGTAATGTGGTACAGGCTTTTTCACTAGGTGTACCCACTCTCACCCACGGGTGTTTTGTCCGCCCCGTCTTGTCGCAATAGGCAGGATGCAAGCCCTTGACCTTCTCCTGAGTGCTCCGTTTCCAGTTTGGAATCATTGACATCAGGCGGTTGATATATAGCGAAGTGTATTTGGACGGATTGCGTCTGACCAAATCATTAGGCATTTCCTCGATAATCTGCCGGGCGCAAACCATGTTGAGTGAAGTCATTGTTGAGTTTGGCTCTGAGTATGCCCCTTTTTGATAAGCCAGTCGGGTAGGAATGGTCCAACTTGCATACTGCATGGGTACCTCACGCTCCAAGAACATCTCCAAATCTTCCATGATGGGGTCAACAAGGATGCTGGAATGTTGCACCTGTATCTCGTTGGCTTTAAATTCCATGTCTGTTGTCAAGTAAAGTTTCATCCCTTGCCGATAATAGGCGTATGCTTCTGCCCAAAGTTGGGGAACAGCGCATTGTAGAGTATCCAGCCATTCGGATACATGACCATTGCCTTTGACTGGAATTATCCACCAGCGGCGGTTTCCATTGTCTCCTTGCAGGAAGTTTGTCTCATTGGTAGTAGCCGCAAAGACATTATGTCGCATAAACTCCACCACTTTATGTCCGTAGGCAGGACGCATATAGTCGCTGCAACGGCTCAGAAAAGCCTTGGCTGCCTCTGCATCATTCGCCCGTTTCAAACCATTCAACTCACTGATTTCAATAATCCAGCCATTGGTTATGGTTTCTACTTTCTCCTTATCGCCACTGGCGAAAGAGAACGAGTCGTTAAACCACTTTCCACTGATGGTCTTGAAAAAGGTGCTTTTCCCGATACCCTGCGGACCGGGCAAGGTCAGTACGTTGTCAAACTTGCAACCGGGACAGAATACACGTGCCACAGCCGCCACAAACCACAGTTTTGTCTGTTCCCTGACAAGCGGATTGTTCTCAGCTCCGAGATAATCTATGATGGTTGTAGCTATACGAGGCTGTCTGTCCCATGTCTCTTGCGTGATGAATTCCTGTACAGGATTAAAACTTCGTTCTGAAGAAGTGGTCTTCAGTATCTCAAAGACTTTATTCTGTGTCAGACGCAGTCTATATGTCCTTTCCAAATAGTCTTGTATCTTTCCTGCTGATTCCTCATCAACCTTATTCCCATTAACATTTCGGAACAAAGGGCTGAAACATACATCGTCTTGACAAAAGGTATCGTACTTTATCAACCTCAAATTTTCGTCCGATGTAAAAATGAGTCTAAGGTTACTGATGGAACGGACAGGATTCCCGTAGCTGTCTGTTGTCAGCTGCTGTTTCCAAATTCCATCCATACTACTGCTCTTTAATACGGATTCCACCTGATTCCTTTGCCAAAGACAGCGCAAGGTCTGCGTCCACCACAATCTTTCGTCCTATCTGTGTGATAGCCTTGTCTATGATGCCGCTCTTTTTGATGCGGTTGGCAGTGGGGACACTACATCCGAAAATACGGGCAATCCCCTCTATCCCATAGTAATTGCCTTTGGATGCTGTTTGGATAGTGGGCTTTTCGCTGGCTTCCACACTCTTGGTGATAAGAAAACAAAGTTCTTCGCCCGTCATCATGGCGATGGGCTTCTGAAGTAGCTGGTTGAGATTGAAGTTTTCTTCCATGTCTTTACTTGTTTGATTATTGAATAATTTAAGCCTCGGTTCAACTCTGTGAAACCGATTTCACAAGCAAAGGTGGTGTATGAAACTCTGCGTATCGGTCGGTTTATTTACACTTTAATTTTACCGACCGTATTTCAACAGATGTTTGCGGACAAAATACGGATAGCTGGATTTTCCAACTACCCGTTATTGATAAAATACTCCGACCATCGGTCTATTATTCGTTTTGCCTTGGTATAACTGCTTCCTCTCTGAGGCGAGTTCAAAGTCATATCCTTGATTTCACCATATCGTTTCTGTGGTATATCGTGTCCGTAATGTCGTTGGGAGAACTGCTCTATGGCACGATGGAATGTCATGTATCTTATAGAGGCTTTCACCATTCCTGCTTTTACCAATGCTTTCAACAGGTAGGCAAGGCTTATGTCCTCAGTGTTCTCTTCAAGAAAAAGACGGATTCCCTGCTTGATATGCACCTTATCTCCTGTAAGAATATCATCCAGTGATTGTACTACCTTTCGATTTCCCCGTCTGCCTTTTACTTTTCGCAAGGCAAACATCACTTCTTTCCATATTTCTGGATTACAGGTTTCCACAGCATCTTCCCATCCGGCTTTGCTTTCAGTCCCCATTTCGATGCTTTGAGTTACAAGAGCAGCAACGCATGATTTAATCAAAATCATGTCGCCATTATCAACCTCACCATTGTTCAACAGGCAGTCAAGTAACTTGGCCATACGTGAAAGACCATGGTCAAATACCACGAAATAATACATACAATAAGCCAATGTTTCTTTCTTTTCCATCACATAATCATACAGATTAGCCATTAGCCCACCAACAAAAACAGCATGAGAAAGGATAATGATTCGTAAGATGTACGTCAGGGATTGGTACACCATCTTTCTTTCCAGTTTGCTCATCAGATAGCATCCTTTACTATTCCTTATGAGTACATCCAACTGTCCTGTCAAATAGGCTCTCGTTTCCTGTGGCAGACGGTTCCAAATTTCAATAGGTGTTTCAGAACGAACCATCAGTAGTTCTGACTTTGGAGATGTGAGTAACTCTACTGTGCCCGTTTTTACATTGATACCTATCCACAGCCGTTTGTTAGTGATACATTGGGCTATAATATCTGTATATCTACCAGCCCACTGTTGATCGGCTATATTCTGTACATCTTTGCCATTCATGAAATCAGAAAGCCAGTTATACAGCATTAAGGCTTCGGACGGTGTACAATCCCGCATCATCTGGTATATATCCATCAAAACAGATAAGTTCCCCTTGCCTACAGCGTCCATGCGTTTACAGAAATCGGCATACGACTCTTCATGAGCTGATTTCCATGCATGAATAGCCATATCTGCGTGATCTTTCCTCTTGAAGTAGTCACTTATTTTCTCTATGAAATTTATCATCTTCAAAGTCGTATTATCGTGTAAACAATTTGGCCAATTCTTCCGTGGACATACTTGCCAGTTTCGCCAACAACACATCCCTTGCAGAAGATTCTTCCAAGTTTAACAGCTTTGAGTCATTCTCCATCTGAATTTCCAGAGGGTAATGTTCAATGTATATTTGGGTGATTGCATGCTCGGAAGATGAATGCCCCATACTTTCAGAGATATAATCCATATCTACCCCTGCATTATGCAGGTTGGTGGCAAACGAGTGACGACACCATGTACCGGACGGACGGATGGACTTGTCCCAGTGCAGTGCTTCATGGCATATCTTGATGATGCGGTCTTTTACATTTGAGTTTTCTTGCATGGTGTATTTACGGCGCAGTTTTTCTGTTTCCGCACCTTTTAATATATGGGGAAAAACCAGACCGCCCCGAGTCGGAGGTGCCGCCACTTCGTCTAACACATATTGTAAAGGAGGGATGATGGGAACTATTACCTCGGAACCGTCAGCACTTCTTCGGGAAGTTTTCTTTCGGTTGAAGCGAAAAGCCTTGCCATCTGTCTGATAATAGTAATTATCGTAAGTCAATCGTCCGGCATCAGCCATATTGAAGCCATTGCACAGGTACTGGGCAAGGAAAAGTCCCAATGAATAATGTGCGCGTTTCACATAGTCTTCCGACCAGTGTTCGGGGTATTTCTTCGAGACAAAAAGATTGTAGAGTTCCGTCATCTGACTAACGTTCAAGAAACTCTGTTTGCGCTTCGCACTCTTGGGTATGCTTACAAGCCCCTTCTCCTTCTTATTAGAGAAAGGGTAAGGAACATCTTTAAGGAAGCCCTCGTGTATGCACCGATTCCATACAGCACGGCAACAGCGCAGATAGATTCCTGCCGTAGTATCGCTGATTTTTCCAATGATTGCCCCATTTTCATCTTTCACTCCATTGTGCATCCCCTCTTTCCATTTCTGGATTTCTGCGGCACTGATACAGAATCCCTTGACCACATCTGTTCCGAGTATCTTTCTGAATGATTTGAGCGAACACTCATAGCTCTCTGCTGTGGTAAAACGCACTCCACCGTCGTCTGTGCGTAGTTCGTGAATGACTTGCTCCCATACACTAACAAAGGATTGAGCCTTTGTTGTGTCCTCATTAAAAAGCACCACTCCTTCGCCCATGATACATTGACGTACCATTTCAAATGTCAGGATACCGCCCTTGTTCAGGTTCGTCAGAATATCCTTGTATTTGGGAGTAATGGTATCTTTCCATTCCTTTTGAAGTTTGTAGTTCTCGCTCTTGCATTTAGTCGCATTGCAGATGTCCGAAAACTTTTTCTCAGTAAAAGAACTTCCAACTGTAAGATAAAAGAACTTGCGGTCAATTGTGAAACGTAGGGATAAAGGGAACTCATACGCATTCTTTCTGCGAGTGCGTGAATCCAACACGATAGAGACAGAACAATTCCGTTCTTTGAAAAGGGACATGGACTTTGTCAGTTTTTCCATTGCATTCATTGTTTATGTTCAACATAACCTCTGAACACAGACGCTTTGCAATGTGAGGCATACATACACAAAACGCTGCATATAACCACTAAGTCCCTATCCTTAGGTGGATAAAAACATTGTTGTTATATGCAGCGGTGCAATCTCGTTGTCTTCTGTCGCTGACTGGTAGCCGGGCTTATGCTTATCGGTCTCAACCCCTGAAGCAACTCTCGCGTTTCGTTTGTCGTAGAACACCCTCCGACTGGCATTCCCTCTACGCATTGATTCATCGGAATGGGATAACCCTCCCACGATGGTTAGGCAAACTCACTTTCCTTTTTCAAGAAAGAGCACTATAATGGTCATGGCTTGCCACAAATGCATTATGCAGTACAAAACTACAATATTATTCTATAAATCAGATGCAAATAGGATATATTTGAATTTATTTAACCGTCATGTATGAGCACATTGACTACCTGCCTTGATAAACATGATATAGGATTGCATGGAGTTTCACAGAAGTTCTATGCGTAAACATAACCAACTCAAACAGTTTGTTTACGCATTGTTTACGCAAGAGCAAGAAAAAAGC
>OLVU01000293.1_pt1 | contig 45497 bp, 43 predicted proteins | sample 1673321 | NCBI WGS metagenome assembly OLVU01 (sample SAMEA3178942, study PRJEB25190) | human gut metagenome | biome: human gut; feature: human-associated habitat; material: faeces | place: Austria | collected 2013 | reverse complement strand
ATGTGATTGAGGAACGCATACCCTATAATGTGCATTTCAAAAAGCCTTTTGCCCCGACCTATATGGAACAATTAAAGCAGATGGAAACCGACGGGCTGGTGTCGCTCCGTGGGTTGAGAAAAGATGCTACACTCTTTAACGAGATTGTGATTGATGTGAACACAATGTACTTTGAGCGTAACGGTGGCTACGAATACGCAAAGCAGTTTTATGAAGAAGCGTTCCATTTCATTGAAGAAAAATTCGGCGCTGACAATATCATATCGGCTGTAATGCACGCTGACGAAATCAATGTGGCTGCTACTGAGGAACTCGGAAAAGAGGTTTACCATTATCATCTGCACGCTATGGTGTTGCCTGTGGTCGAAAAAGAAATCCTATGGAGCAAGCGTTGCAAAGATGAAAAACTGCGAGGAACGGTTAAGGAAGTTGTTCATCAAATCAGCCATTCAAAGAAATGGAAATCGGATATTCCGCTGACCGACGAAAAAGGCAATCCGCTTCTCAGAAAGAACGGAAAACCGATGTTCCGAGCTTCATACAGTATTCTGCAAGATGAATTGTTTAACCATATGACGGAGCAAGGCTTCAAAGGCTTTCAGCGTGGCGAATACGGAAGTACAGCAGAACACCTGACTTCCCTGCAATATCAAATCAAGCAGGACAAGGAACGCTTGGAGAAGTTGCAGAAGCGCATTCAGCGTGAACAGATAAAATATGAGCCTGCCCGTAATGTTTCTAAAACCTATAACGAGATTGACCGTATGGGGCAGAAAACAATCACAGGTAAAATGGCAATCTCCAAAGAGGATTATTCTGAGCTTACTGCCCTTGCCAAAGAGGGCATTACAAGTCGTGCGGAAATTAGCGAATTAGAGCAGAGTGCCAACTATTACCGACAGAAATATTTTGACTGTGCAAACGCACTCGAAAGAATGAAAACTAAATACAACGAACTGAAAGAAAAGTGCAGACCTTTTCTTCAAGCGTTGGAGCATTTCCCCGAAGTTGCTAAACTTTTTACCGAAAAAGTGAAGCAACTTTTTTCTTTTAAGGAAGCACAGGAACGAGCCGAAAAAGAAGCAAGGGAAAAAGAACGACAGGAGCGTATCAAGGCTCGAAGAAACAAGCGTGGTATGGAAAGATAACCATTTCCATTATACTCACGACTTAATGACTTCTTGATATATTGAAAATCTGCGGTTACTGGGTGCTCTAATGTGAATGCCCAGCAATCAAATTTTATGAAAGAGAGGAACTGACTATATGAAAGAACAGAAATATTCTTATTCACAGCGAATTGGAAAGACAACATTCATCGTAAATGTAAAGCAGTCCGAAAGTGCCAAAAAGCCTTTGAATACGGTGTTTCAGGACATCTGCAAGCACGAGGTTTTGGGTGGCTTTTTTACGGACAAATCGTTTAATTTAGAAAATCCACAAAAAGTATCTTGACAAACTCGACCCCGAGGGCACGGGCTACCGCGCCAAAACGAGGTTTGCCAAGTTCTATAATCTGCCGGAACTCATGGCAATGTTCAAGGAGACCGCAGATATTCAAACGGCGGATATGCTCAAGCTCCCCGTGCCGGAGGCCCATTATCACAGCGTTGTTTTGAAGCCATCGGAAACGCAAAAGGAAATGGTGGCCTCTCTTTCAGAACGAGCCGAGCGTGTCCGCAATAAGATGGTGGATTCCAGCGTAGATAATATGCTGCTTATCACCAACGATGGCAGAAAGCTTGCCTTGGATCAGCGGCTCATGAACGATATGCTCCCCGACAGCGAGACAAGCAAGGTGGGCGCGTGTGCTGAGAATGTCTTTGACATCTGGCAGCGCACCACCGACCGGAGCTCGACACAGATGGTATTCTGCGACCTGTCTACGCCCCACGGCGACGGCAAGTTCAATGTGTACGATGATCTCCGAAACAAGCTGATTGCCAAGGGCGTTCCGGCAGAGGAAATCGCCTATATTCATACGGCAAACTCCGAGGCGCAAAAGAAAGAGCTGTTTGGCAAGGTGCGCTCCGGTCAGGTGCGTGTGCTCATCGGTTCCACGCAGAAAATGGGAGCCGGCACCAATGTGCAGACGAAGCTTGCGGCACTTCATCATTTGGATTGTCCGTGGCGACCGTCTGACCTGCAGCAGCGGGAAGGTCGTATCATCCGGCAAGGCAATGAGAACCCGGAAGTGGATATCTACACCTATGTGACCGAGAACACCTTCGACAGTTACCTGTACCAGCTGGTGGAATCCAAGCAGAAGTTCATTGGGCAGATCATGACCAGCAAATCCCCAGTGCGCTCTGCGGAGGACATTGACGAAACCGCCCTGAGCTATGCGGAAATCAAGGCGCTGTGCGCCGGCAATCCCCACATCAAGGAGAAGATGGATCTGGACATTGATGTGTCCCGTCTGAAGCTGCTCAAGGCCAACCATCTGAGCCAACGCTATTCGCTGGAGGATCAAATCCTGAAGGAGTTCCCCCAGAGAATTCGGTCGTTGGAACAGCGCATTGAGGGCTATCAGGCGGATATTGACCAGCGCAAAAGAAATACCGAGCCCAACGAGGACGGCTTCTCTCCGATGATTATGCCGGGTGGCACGGTAAGAGAAAAGAAGGCTGCCGGCGATGCCATCCTCGGCCTTTGCAAGTCCATGACAAGCCCCGACCCGATTCCCATCGGTCAGTACCGAGGCTTTGATATGGAGCTGTCCTTCGACACCTTCAGCCGGGAATATAAGATCACGCTGATTCATCAGCTGCGGCATACGGTCACGCTGGGAACGGACATCTTCGGCAACATTCAGCGACTGGATAACACCCTCAGTTCTTTTGAGGAACGAATGGCGGCGTGCGCCGAGCAGTTGGAGAATACGCGGGTTCAGCTTGAAAATGCAAAGGTCGAGGTCCAAAAGCCATTCCCCCAGGAGGAAGAACTTGCGGCGAAAACGGCCCGTCTGAACGAACTGAATGCCCTGCTAAACCTGGATAAGGCGGAAAATGAGATCGTTGACGGTGAGCGAGGCGAAGAAGAACCGAATCGCTCCGGTGATGACAGGGAACGATGAAATCATTCGCACATTTGTAGCACGGCATTTCCATCGCTACAATGAGGCCAGATCGAAGGACGGAGGTGCCTGCTATGTTCAGACGCAAAAATGATAAGCGAATTGTTGAGTTAAATCTGGAAGAGCTCCGGCTTGCCAAGCATGCTTTGCTGGAGTTTAGAAATAAGCTGATTGCAGAGGGTAAGCCGACCGAAGACGTCAATGAGCTGCTGCTGAAAATCATGAAGTAGTACTTTGATAGCCGCAGGGAGTAAAAACCTTGCGACTATCATAAACTAAGAGGGGCGATAATCTAAAAATGTGCGTGGGCCGGCTTGAATTCGCCCATGAAATGTGCGGCGCAGATTGACAATCGCTCATGTTTTGTGTATAATGAAGCAGAAACCTCAAGCCGGAGAGTGATGCAGATGTATTTGAGAAGAAAAGTTGATGCTTTCTTAGAGGAATGGAAGGCAGATAAAAACAGAAAGCCCCTTATTGTCAAGGGGAGCCGTCAAATAGGCAAAACGGAATCGATCCTGCATTTTGCTGCCGATCATTACGAAAATGTGATCGAGATCAATTTTGTCCGTGATGAGAAATACAAGGGAATCATTGCGGACGGATATGAAGCTGCTGACATTATCAAGAACATTTCACTCATTGACCCATCAAAGAAGTTTGTGCCCGAAAAGACGCTGATCTTCTTCGACGAGATCACAGAGTTCCCGGAAATTGCAACATCACTCAAGTTCTTCTGCATAGACGGGCGGTTTGATGTGATTTGCAGTGGGTCAATGCTGGGAGTCAATTACAAGAAGATCGAAAGCAACAGTGTAGGGTATAAAAAAGACTATGAGATGTTTTCGCTGGATTTCGAGGAGTTCCTGTGGGCAAAGGGCTATGGAGATGACACGGTAGAAAACCTGCTTTCCCACATGAAGGAATTTACGCCTTTTAGCGAGTTGGAGATGAATGTCTTCCATTCGCTGTTTCTGGATTACAATATCCTTGGCGGAATGCCTGCTGTCGTCGCGGAGTATATCGAGCGAAACACCTTTGAGGGATCGCTTGATACGCAGAAGCAGCTCATATCGGACTATAAAGAAGATATTCGCAAGTATGCCACCGGAATCGATCAAACAAGAATTATCAATGTGTTCAACCGGGTCGCACCGCAGCTTGCAAGGGAAAACAAAAAATTCCAGATTTCCAAGGTGGCGACCGGCGCAAGATTCCGGGATTATCGAGGATGCGCAGAGTGGCTTTCGGATGCAGGTATGGTCAACATCTGTTACTGCATGGAGTTCCCGGAACTGCCATTGGGAGGTAATTACGAGCCGGACACATTCAAGCTGTATTTTGCGGATACGGGTCTTTTGGTATCCATGCTGGATGATGAATCGCAGGAGGATTTAAGAGCCAATAAGAACCTGGGGGTTTATAAGGGAGCCCTCTATGAGAACATGGTAGGAGAAGCTCTCATCAAGCAAGGATATAAGCTGTTCTATTACAAAAAAGAGGATTCCACTCTGGAAGCCGATTTCTTCATTCGTTCAACCGCATCCTTGATTCCTGTTGAAGTAAAGGCGAAAAGCGGGCGGGCAAAATCAATGAGAACATTGATTGCCTCTGATCACTACCCGGATATCAGATACGGGATTAAGTTGTCAAAGAACAATATTGGGCATGAGGATAGGATATACACCTTCCCGTACTTCTGTGCATTCCTTCTGAAAAGATTTATGGCTGGTTTTCACGCTGAAGAAGAAGCGGAATAACGAAGACAGCACGGGGAACATACAGCAGAAAAATCCGGTAAAAGTCCCTGCAAAACTGAATACAACCTGATTCGACCGTTCATTGAAAAAGTGGACGGTCTTTCTTTTTGTCAAAGTTCACTTTCGTTGAGAACTTGGCTAAAAATAAGTTCAACTTCTCAATCGAAATGCTACATAGCCGCCGGTGATTCCCTCATCGGCGGCTAAATCTTTATGAAGGAGGAAGCAAAATGACAAACGAAGAACTGAACACCGCTTTATATAAGAAGGTGTTCGCAGAACAGGAGAAGTATCGGGAGTGGCTGCTTTCCCAGCCGCCCAATGAAATCCTGAACCACTGCTACGAGTACACGGTACGGGAGGACATTGTGCTGGCGCTGGAGGAATACGACTTGTCCGATAAGCAGTGCAAGGCACTCCTGAAGTCGCCCAGTCCCCTTGCGGATGTGTTTAAGGACTTCGAAAAGCGGGAGACCGACCACATGGACAACATCCGGGATACCATCGAGTGCCGAGCCAATGCGGTCATCCGGGCCGATTTTTTGAAGAATCGGCGTGAAGTGAGGTGATGCCCTATGCGCTATATTGCTGCGGAGGATGTTGCCAAGGCCAAGGAAATGGACCTTTTGACTTACCTCCGCAATTATGAACCCCAAGAGCTCGTCCATGTATCCGGAAACACTTACTGCACCAGAGAGCACGACTCCCTGCGAATCAGCAACGGAAAGTGGTGCTGGTTCTCCCAGGGGATCGGCGGCAGATCGGCACTGGACTATCTCATCAAGGTGAAGGGCATTCCTTTCACGCAGGCCGTAGAAATCATTCTCGGACGGGAGGCAGAAAAGCCTCCCGTTTTCTATCGTCAGAAGGAACGAAAGCACACGGAACTGCTGATGCCGGAGCTGTCCGAAACGACAGAACAGGTGGAGAAATATCTTTATAGTCGAGGGATTCATCCGGTCATCATTCACTACTGCATAGAGAATAAGCTGCTCTTTGAGTCAGCAGATTTCCACAATGCGGTGTTTGTCGGGCATGACAAGGACGGTAAAGCGAGATATGGTGCTCTGCGCAGCACCGTCAGCAGCTACAAAGGCGAACTGACCGGCAGCGACAAACGCTTCTCTTTTTCCTTGGAGGGAAAGTCGAATGCGGAGCACATTCATGTGTTTGAATCCGCCATTGACCTGCTGAGCTTTGCAACCTTGACGCTGCTGGCCGGGCTCGACTGGAAAAGTGAAACCTATTTGTCTTTAGCCGGTGTGTTTCAGACTAAACGAGAGAATGTTGTGCCGGTGGCCTTGAGCAGATTTCTTGACGAGCACCCATCCGTCCGCAAAATCTATCTTCATTTGGATAACGATGCCGTCGGACGAGGTGCTGTGAAAGGAATTGTTGGCGGGCTGCAGGGAAAATACCAGGTCTATGACGAGCCGCCCGCCCATGGAAAAGATGTAAATGACGAGCTGAAAATCCGTGTAGGACTTATGAGAGAAAGAAAGGAGCGGGAACGCACATGAACATTGCAATTTATCAGATCAACCCGGACCTGGACGAGAACAATGTGGCCTTCTTGAACTATGAAAATATGGAGCGCTTTCAGGGCTCTGCCGAACTTCGCAGCGAGATCTACGATAAGGTGTTCGAGGGTAAGGTGGACTGCGGCACACTGGAGGAGGTGTACCAGATGTTCAACCTTGACCATCCGGACGGATACCGGGGCAGGTCCCTTTCCGTTTCAGATGTGATTGAGGTCATAGGTGAGGAAAAATCCACCTTCCATTTCTGCGACAGTATCGGCTTTCGGGAAGTGGATTTTGACCCGGATATGACCGAGCCCCTGAAAGAGAAGAAAATCAAAGTGGTGCTCTGTGAACCGGGCAAGGTTGCCAGAGTTGCAGAGATCGGGACGGAGCTTTCCGATTTGCAGAGGGTGGTCGGCGGGCTGATCGAGCCCTATTATCCCTTTGAAGAGCAGGTCTGCATCGTCTGCAACGATGAGGGTAAGTACAACGGCATGCGGCCCTGTCGAGCCATCTACGGAGAAGACAGGGAGATGATGGACATTATCTTCGGCCCCTTTTTCATCTGCGATTGCAGCACGCCGTACTTCGGTTCCCTCAACAAGGAACAGTTGGAACGGTATAAGAAGCAGTTTCAGAATCCGGAGCGCTTCTTTCGTGTCGGCGGGGAAATTATGGCCGTGCCCTATAAGCCTGAAAAGGACCACGAGCGCTGATGGAGGTAATACTATGAAGATGATCGACGATGTAATCATAATCGGAATCGACAGCGGCTACGGCAATATCAAAACCGCAAACTGCTGCTTCCCGGCAAGCGTTTCCGTCTATGACAAGGAGCCGGTGTTCAAGGAGAATCTGCTTGCCTATGAAAGCAAGTTCTACCTGATCGGTGAAGGGCACAAGGAGTTCCTTGCGGATAAGACGCGGGATTTGGACTACTATGTGCTGGCGCTTGCGGCCATTGCACGGGAACTGAATATCCGAAAAATGACCTGCGGCAAAATCAGAATTGCGGCAGGTCTTCCTCTTACTTGGGTCAGTGGTCAGCGGGACGAGTTCAGGGACTATCTCTTGCAGAACAAAGCCGTAGACTTCTCGTTCCGAAATGTCTCCTACCATGTGGAGATCGTGGGCGTGGATGTATTTCCCCAGGGCTTTGCGGCAGTGGCAGACCGGCTTTCTGACTTTCGGGGCGTAAACATGATCTGCGATATCGGAAACGGTACGATGAACATCATGTTCATCAATGACAAGAAGCCTGTCTCCGGGAATATGTTTACGGAAAAATATGGTACGCACCAGTGCCTGCTGGCCGTGCGGGAGAATGTCATGCGTGCGCATCACACTACCGTGGACGAGGCGATTGTCAACCGGGTGTTTCGGTTCGGTACGGCAGACATCAAGGAGGATTATCTGAAAACCATTACCGACACGGCCACCGATTATGTGGAGGGCATTTTTCAGAGACTTCGTGAGCACGAGTACAACCCGGAGCTGATGAGGCTGTATGTTCTCGGCGGCGGCAGCTGCCTGATCCGCAACTTCGGTGTGTACGATGCTTCCCGTGTGACCATCAACGATGACATCTGCGCTACAGCGAAGGGGTATGAATATCTCGCGTATGTGAATCTTTTGAAAAACGGAGGTATCGTATGAGCTCTAAGCGACTCTCCTTGAGGTTTAATCTCAACAATCCGGGCGATTTGGCGGCATGGGAATACCTTCATCGGCTCGATGGCGACTCGATCAATAAGGAGATCATTTCGATGATTAACGCCTCAAAGCAGAATAACGACCTTCGGGAGCTTTTGAGACAAACCATTACTGTGGCAATGCAGGGAATGGCTCTTCAGCCGGTAGAGAAGAAGGCAGAAATCAGCGAAAATGACTTGGCTGCGCTTGATTTTATCAATAGCCTGTGATGGCATCAATTTTGATGCCGCTTTTTTCTGCCCGAAAGATGGAGTGGCATCATTTTTGATGCCACATTTCCAAAGAATTGGAGGTGAAAACGATATGGAAAACGAAAAGCGCGCATTGTCCTGGCGGGAGTTCGTGGAGTCCGGCTTTGACGGTCGTGAATATCAGTTCCCCGATTTCGAGGGTACTTTTGCAGCAACGATCGCCTGTAAACGCTGGAACAAGAGCAAAAATCTCTTGGTTTATCTTGATCTCGACGATGGGAGAAAGATTATCACAGCCACCTGGAACAAGGATAACTTCTTTGGACTGGCAGATATGCCGGCGGGAACAAGGGTAAGCGTGAGATTTAAGACTGCCGTTTCAACGGGGAAAACCTATTTGAACTACGCAGAGCAAGAATGATCTGGGGTTCGTGGCATTGTCTTAGCAAGCAACGAATCTGTCCGTACAGATTCCGCTTGTCTGGGGCAATGCCCCTGAAACCCCAACGGAAAGGATGAGTGTTTTTGAGAAAAAGAAATTGTAGAGTGGAGGTTTGCTTCACAAAGGATGAACTGTCCGTGCTTTCCAAAAAAGCAAAGAAAGCAGGGCTGTCCATCGGCGGCTTTGTTCGCCGCAGCGTGGCCGATAAGGAAATTAAGGAAGCGCCGCCTGCGGATATTCCCTTGCTGCTTCGGGCCATGCGGCAGGCGGGGTACAATCTGGATCAGACCTTGAAGAGATTCAACACCACTAATGTGCCGGATATGCCGCAGTTTCGGAAGGGATTGGAGGAAATCAGAGCCGCCACGAAAATGGTGTCTGATGCGTACACCTCCGATTATCAGTAATGGCGGTTACATCGATCTGGCCCATAAAAGGACGAGTGGATAAGGTCATCAATTACGCCCGCAATCCAGAGAAAACCCATGACAAGGAAAGACTCTCGGAGCTTCATGAAATCGAGGGCGTGGTGGAATATGCTGCCGACGAAATGAAAACCGAGAAAAGATCCTATGTCACCTGCCTCAATCTCCACAGCGAGGAAACGGCGGCGCAGGAGTTCATGGAGACAAAGCGGCTGATGCATAATGAGGGCGGCAGATCCTGCTATCACGGTTATCAGTCCTTTAAGGCAGATGAAGTGGATGCAGATACGGCACACAGCATTGGTGTCGCCCTTGCCAGAGAGTTATGGGGCGATCGCTTTCAGGTCGTAATCGCTACCCACTGCAACACCGGGCATTATCACAATCACTTTGTCATAAACTCCGTTTCCGATGTGGACGGTAAGAAGTTCTATAACTCACCGGCGGATTACAGACGGATGCGGGCGGTCTCCGACCGGCTGTGCCGGGAAGCCAAGATTTCCGTGATAGAGTACCCTGCCGACCGCAGAGCCAATTACGGAGAATGGCTGGCCGAGAAGAACGGCAAGCCGACCATGCGCAGCAGAATACGAGAGGATATTGACAGGGCGATCCTCGCCTCGACTACGGAGCGTGAGTTCCAGCGTGTCATGAAGGAAATGGGCTACGAGGTGATTACAAAAACGCCGAAGGGCTCGCCGAGGGTCCACCCCATTGTAAGGATCGTGGACGGCGGGAAGAACTTCCGCTTGGACAAGCTGGGTGAATACTACGAGCTGGATTCCATCAAGCAGCGGATTCAGAATAATTATCGCCGCAAGACACCTTTCCCCGAGATTACAGAGGACACGAAAGCACCCTATTACCAATACAAGGAGAAAGCGAAGAAGGTCTCTGACCTTTACGCCCTGTACCTATATTACTGTTATGAGCTTCATATCATCGTGCATAAGCCGACATCTGTAAAAAAGGTGTCGGCTTTTTTGCGTGAGGACGTGACGAAGCTCGACAGATACATTGCTCAGACGGATTTCCTTGCCAAAACAGGAATTGAAACTGTGGAGGCCCTTTCTGGTTATAAAGCCGAAAAGGAAAAGCAGGTGGAAGCTTTGACGCAGCAGCGCACGGGACTGAAGAATGAACTGAAGCGGCACATAAGAAAAGAAGATTTCCAAAGTGCTGAAGCAACAAGAGCCCGGATCGCGGAACTGACCACAGAGCTGAAAACCTGCCGAAAGGAAATTACGCTGTGCAGCGACATCGCTGACAGGTCGGAACAGGTTCGTAAGAATCTTGAGCAAATCGAGCAGCAGAAAATCGAACGAAAGGAGAGAACGAAAAATGAGTTACTCGTCAGGAGAAGCAGCCGAGCAGGTCGTGAGGATGACACTCAACGGCGTTGAGGTGGCTGCAAAAATCAGTGGGAAAGCCGCTGAGCGTTTGGCGGTGCTGCTTTATGCAGTGCTGAAGGACCAGAAAAAGACACGCGGGAAAACAAGGCTCAACAGTATGCTCCGCAGCGGAAAGGAACTCAAGGTCTTTGCCATTGGCGACAGAGACCTTGAAAAGTTCTGCCGTGAGGCAAAGAAGTACGGCATCCTGTATTGCGTTTTGAAGGACAAAACGGCGAACGACGGCCACACCGATGTGTTTGTCCGCGCAGAGGACGCAAGCAAGATCAACCGCATTTTTGACCGCTTCGGCATTGCCACCGCAGACATCGGCTCGGCGCGTACCGAAATCGTCAAGGCAAAGGAGGAACAGAAGAACGCGGACATTCCTGTTCCCGACCGCAGCACCACGGAAAAGGACAAGGAGGAAGCCTTCCTGGATGCGCTTCTTGCCCCTGCGCCCAATAAGGAGGAGGCGCAAACGCAAAACCCCACGCAAGGCCCGGCTGCGAAATCCCGTCCGTCCGAGCCTACATCAAATCAGCGCGAGAAAACCGTCAGGGGTATCTCTGATCCTACGGAACGCTCCCGCCCATCTGTCCGGCAGGAAATGAAGGAGATCCGGGAGGAGCAGAGACAGAGGACGAGCTCCGCACAGAAAAGCAAGGACGAACCCAACAGAACCTCTGAGCACAGGCCTGTGCCGAAAAAGAAAAAAGACAAGGAGAGATGACCATGGCAAACTATGATGATATTTTCAATGCCTCCGCGCAGAAGGGTACGGAGGATAAGAGCTTCGTTTCCTTCAACAAGGAGGAGTGGGCTGCACAGAAGAAGCAAGAGCGCGAGAGCGCTTTTGCCATGATTGATGAGACTGCACAGCGCATGGCAAATGACGGCAGCCTCTTCCAGTCCTATTTGGATGTGCAGGCACGATTCGACCGCTACTCTGTGGGCAATGAGGTTCTGATCACCGCCCAGAAAGCCGATGCCACCCAGCTTTCGGATTTTAAGGGCTGGAAGAATAACGGCGTATTCATCAAAAAGGGCGAAAGCGGAATCGTATTGCTGGAACCCGGCGAGGAATACACCAAGGAGGACGGCACCGTGGGTGTCAGCTACAACTCCAAAAAGGTGTTCGACATTTCCCAGACGACCGCAAAAGTCAAGGACCGCCCCGCAATGAAGCGGGACGAGCGGCTGCTTCTGAAAGCCATCATCCACAATGCACCTTGCCCCATTGAGATCAGCCAAAAGCTGCCGGAGAACATCAACGCGGTATATCGTCCCGACGACAAGAAAATCTATGTTAGACCTGGGCTGGAGGCCGGTGACATTTTCCGCGGCATTTCTCAGGAGCTTGCTCACGCGCATCTGGATAGCGGTGCGTATAAGCGCAGCGACCATGCCTTTACCGCCTACTGCGTGTCGTATGTGCTCTGCAGCCGGTACAATGTGCCGAAGGATATGTTCCGATTTGACAGACTTCCCGAAGGATTCTCTACCATGGATGCCCGCAGTGTGAGAAACGAGCTGTCCAAGATCAGAGATGTGGCCAATGAGATCTCGTCCGACATGGCGAAGGTGCTGGACAAGAGCATGAAGCCCAAGGAACGCAGGGATGAAGCAAGATAAGGAGGTACCCCAATATGGCTGAGGAAAAGAAAGTCGTCACGCTGGACGATTTTGAGCAGCGTCTGATGGTCAGCGGCCTGATGGATTTTCGGAACGATCTTCTCCGGGACGAAAAGCCCACAGAAGACATTAACGATTTGATCCTGAAGGTCATTGATGCCCCAACAAAGAAAGAGAAACGGAGAGCCGACCGTGAGGCAAGATAAGCTCTCCAAGCAGAATGTGATCCTTTATCTTTGCGGCATAATTCCGGTTGTGTGGCTCGGCCTGTTGATTGCTCCCTGCTTAAAGGATGGATTGCCCGGACTGGTTCAGCAGTTCGGATCGGTGATGCAAAACCCATTCCAGATACAGCTTTGTGAGGACAGTGTAAAAACTGTCCTCACTTTGCTTTTGGTGTACGGGATCGCCATCGGCGTCTATCTCTCCACGGAGCACAATTACAGACGGCGAGAAGAGCACGGATCAGCTAAATGGGGCACGGCTGGTTCGGTCAACAAGAAATATGCCAACAAGGATAAGACGGAAAACAAGCTGCTGACGCAAAATGTCGCCATCGGCCTGGACGGGAGGAAGCACCGTAGAAACCTGAATGTGCTGGTATGCGGCGGTTCCGGCGCAGGTAAAACACGCTTCTACGCCAAGCCCAACATTATGAATGCGAATACTTCTTTCGTTGTGCTTGACCCAAAGGGTGAACTGCTCCGGGATACCGGCCATCTGCTGGAGGAGAAGGGCTATGAAATAAAAGTCCTTGACCTTATTGATATGGAGAAAAGTCATTGCTACAACCCATTCGTGTATATCAGCAGCGATGATGATATTCAGCGGCTTACCACCAACCTCTTCAAAAACACAACGCCCAAAGGAAGTCAGACACAGGACCCGTTCTGGGATCAGACGGCGGCGATGCTGCTTAAGGCCCTTGTCTGCTATCTCCATTATGAGGCTCCGCCCGATGAGCAGAACTTCTCCATGGTTATGGAGATGATCCGAGCCGGCGATGTAAAGGAAGACAACGAGGAATACCAGTCCGTTCTCGATGAGCTTTTTGAGAGATTGGAGGAAAGGAACCCGGAGCATATCGCCCTCAAGTATTATCGGGCATATCACTCCGGCAGCGCTAAGACGCTGAAATCCATCCAGATTTCCCTTGTCTCCCGTTTGGAAAAGTTCAATCTGGATTCGCTGGCCGGCATTACCCAATGCGATGAAATGGATTTGGGGCAAATCGGCGAAAAGAAAACGGCGGTATTCGCCGTAATTCCCGATAACGACAGTTCCTTCAATTTCATCGTGGGTATGCTTTATACCCAGCTGTTTCAGCAGCTCTACTATCAGGCCGACTCCGTTCACGGCGGCAGATTGCCCGTGCATGTGCATTTCGTCATGGACGAGTTTGCCAATGTCGCCCTGCCGGATGAGTTTGATAAGCTCCTGTCCACCATGCGAAGCCGTGAGATTTCCGTTTCCATCATCATTCAGAATCTTGCGCAGCTGAAAGCTCTGTTCGAGAAGCAATGGGAGAGTATTGTGGGCAACTGCGATGAATTTCTGTACCTGGGCGGTAACGAGCAGAGTACCCACGAGTATGTTTCCAAGCTGCTGGGTAAGGAGACCATCGATACGAATACCTACGGACGGTCTCGCGGCAGAAACGGAAGCTATTCCACCAACTATCAGCTTGCCGGACGAGAGCTGATGACACCTGACGAAGTGCGTATGCTGGACAACCGGTACGCACTTCTTTTTATACGCGGGGAGCGCCCCATCCGGGATCTCAAGTATGATATCCTTCATCATCCCAATGTGGCGCTTACGACAGACGGTTCCGCACCGGCCTATACCCACGGTGAGGATACCAGAAGCATCGCTTCCATGGCGTTCAGCTTCGACAAGAAGGCTGTCAAAAACGCCGAAAAGATGGAGGCAGAAAAACATGAATTCTTGCTCTACTCGGAAGAGGAGCTGGAAGAACTACTTGATGAAAAGGAGAAAAAAGGCAATGAAGAAACTTAATACGAAGAAGAACATCAACAAGCCGGAGATTCCCGGCAAGGTCAAGAAGGGCTACCGCATTTATGTGATGGCTGTCCTCGCCCTTACGATTACCATGAGCATGGGCGTGACCGCCTTTGCCGCAGGAGACCCCATTACCGTCGTCAACAACCTCAGCGACTTTATCTTCGGCCTCATCCGTGCGGTCGGCCTGATTCTGCTTGGCTGGGGCATTGTGCAGGTCGGTCTCAGCTTCCAGTCCCACGATCCGAGCCAGCGTTCCAACGGTTTCCTGACTCTGGCCGGCGGCGTCATCATCACCTTTGCAAAGGAAATCCTCAACCTCATTGTTGGCTGATCCGGTTTCCGCAAAAGGGGCGGTCGCAAAGACCGCCCCGAAGGGAGGTGTAATGAATGTCGGATAACTGGGTTGTTCAAAACCTCGAAAATGCACTGGAAGTATGGAACGATAAGCTGTCTGAGATTTGGCAGCTGATCACGCAGTCACCGCAGACATTCAAAGGCGGCTCGATTTGGTCGATTATTTGCAGCATCCACGGAGCGCTGCAGGCCATCGGCTATGCTCTGCTGGTTCTGTTCTTTGTGGTGGGGGTCGTAAAGACCTGCGGCTCCTTTGCCGAGCTGAAAAAGCCGGAGCACGCAGTGAAGCTGTTCGTTCGCTTTGCGATTGCCAAGGGATTGATTACCTACGGCATGGAGCTGATGATGGCGATTTTGGAGATTATCCAGGGCGTGGTCAGTACGATTATGAACTCTGCCGGATTTGGAAGCCCGCAGGCAACGGTGCTGCCGCAGGAGATCATCACAGCGGTGGAGGACTGCGGATTCTTTGAGTCTATACCCTTGTGGGCGGTAACGCTTATCGGTGGCCTGTTCATTTGGGTGCTGTCCTTCGTGATGATTCTGAGTGTATATGGCCGCTTTTTCAAAATGTACATGTACACCGCACTTGCGCCGGTTCCTCTTTCGGCCTTTGCCGGAGAACCTACGCAGAACATCGGCAAAAGCTTTCTGAAAAGCTATGCGTCGGTATGCCTGGAGGGAGCGATCATTGTTCTGGCCTGCATCATCTTCTCCGTGTTTGCGTCCAGCCCGCCGGTTGTTGATCCGAATGCAGCTCCGGCTTCTATGGTGTGGAGCTACATCGGCGAGCTGATTTTCAACATGCTCATTCTGGTCGGCGCGGTGAAAATGGCAGACCGGCTTGTGAAGGAGATGATGGGTATCTGATATGGCAAAGCGTGTACTGAATCAATGGCACGGATATACCGTGGCTGATTGCGATTGCAAATATTGTCTCTATTACGGCGGCAGAAAGAAAGGCGAAGTAAATTGCCTTGCAGAGGAATGTGTCTGCAAGGAGGAACTTCAGGAGGCTCTGCGCCGGGAAAGGAATGAAAATGGAGGTCAAAATCAATAGAGAGATTCGGAACTATACCGAGTCTATGTTTTTCGGACTGTCCCTCAGACAGTTCGTTTTTTCTTTACTGGCTGTTGGCGTTGCGGTGCTTTTGTACTTTGTTTTGAAGCCCTATGTGGGAACCGAGACAGTTTCGTGGATGTGCATCCTCGGTTCCGCTCCCTTTGCGGCAATGGGCTTTGTGAACTACAACGGTATGACCGCAGAGCAATTTGTGTGGGCTTGGCTCCGGAGCGAAATGCTGGAGCCCAAGCAGATCAAGTTCGAGTCGGTGAATATCTACTACGAGGCGTTGAAGGACGCTATCGATGAACGCGAAAAGGAGGTTTCCAAGCACAATGATTAAGAGTATCAAAGCGATCCTTGCACAGGACAAGGAAAAGTTTAAGGTTCCGAGAAAAGTGCAGGACCTTATTCCCATCAAGAACATCTGGCCGGATGGCATTTTCAAGGTTGGGAATAAGTTCTCTAAGTCCTTCCGATTCTCGGACATCAACTATCTGGTGGCAAGCCGTGAGGATAAAGAGAGCATGTTTCTGATATACTCGGAGCTTCTGAACAGCTTGGACAGCGGAGCTACCACAAAGATCACCATCAATAACCACAGACTGAACAGGTCGGATTTTGAGGAATCCATCCTGATGCCCATGAAGCAGGACGGGCTGGATGAGTACCGCAAGGAGTATAATGACATGCTCCTGGACAAGGCGACGGGAGCAAACGGCATTACGCAGGAAAAGTATATTACCATCACCGTGGCCAAGAAGGACATTGAGGAAGCACGGGCATATTTTGCGAGAATTGGAGCGGATTTGACCGCTCATTTCGCCAATCTGGGTTCCAAGTGTGTGCCCCTGAACGCCGTTGAGCGGCTGCGCATTCTCCACGACTTTTATCGCCCCGGTGATGAGGTGGCATTCTCGTTTGATATGAACCGGAAGGCGCGTCTGGGGCATGATTTCCGTGACTACATCTGCCCGGACAGCATAGAGCGTGCCGCGGATCATATCAGGCTGGGCGAGAAATATGCCAGAGTGCTTTTCCTCAAGGACTACGCCAGCTATATCAAGGACAGCATGTTCTCGGAGCTGACCGAGCTAAACCGCAATCTCATGCTCTCCATTGATGTGATCCCCATTCCCACCGATGAAGCCGTCCGTGAGGTGGAGCGCCTCTTGCTGGGCGTGGAAACGAACATCACCGGCTGGCAGAGAAGGCAGAATCAGAACAACAACTTCTCCGCTGTGGTTCCCTACGACATGGAGCTTCAGCGCAAGGAATCCAAGGAGTTTTTGGACGACCTGACTACCCGTGACCAGCGCATGATGTTTGCGGTGGTCACAATGGTAATTACCGCAGACACCAAGGAGCAGCTGGATCTGGATACGGAAACGGTGCTGTCTACAGCGAGAAAGCACATGTGCCAGATGGCGACGCTGAAGTATCAGCAGACGGATGGGCTGAATACGGTGCTCCCCATCGGTACACGAAAAATCAATGCTTTCCGAACTCTCACCACGGAGAGCCTTGCGGTGCTGATGCCTTTCAAGGTGCAGGAGATCATGGATAAGGGCGGCATTTACTTCGGCGAAAATGCCATTTCCCACAATCTCATCATGTGCAATAAGGCAAATCTCCTGAACCAGTCCGCATTCCTGCTCGGTGTCCCCGGCTCCGGTAAGTCGTTCTCGGCAAAGGAACTGATTACCTTCCTCATTCTGAACACCAACGATGATATTCTGATCTGTGACCCCGAGGGAGAATACGCGCCGCTTATTGAAGCTATGGGCGATCTCGGCTCGGTGATCCGTGTGTCTGCCGGCGGCAGAGACAGATTGAACGCCATGTATATGGTGGACGGGTACGGTGAAAACAACCCCATTGTCGTAAAGTCCGAGTTCATCATGTCCCTCATCGAGCAGATCGACAAGAAGGGCGTCGGCCCGCAACACAAGTCTATTATCGACCGCTGCATCACCAATGTGTACCGCAATGCGGCGGACGCCGGGACGATTCCCACTCTCTGCACCCTACGCGATATGCTGCTGGAGCAGCCTGAGCCTGAAGCGAAGCAGATCGCGCTGTCCCTTGAGCTCTATACCACCGGTTCTCTGGACATCTTCGGCAAGCAGTCCAATGTGGACCTCGACAAGCGTGTCGTGGTGTTCGACATTCACGGTCTCGGTTCCCAGCTTAAGCCCACCGGCCTGCTGGTGATCACGGACACCATGCTCAACCGTGTGACTCTGAACTGGAAGAAGGGCAAGCGCACCCATGTCTTTATTGACGAGTTCCATGTGGTGTTCGAGAACGAGTTCTCGGCGCAGTTCTTCAACTCCGCATGGCGACAGTTCCGTAAGCGCAACGCATACCCCACGGCAATTACGCAGAATGTGGAGTATCTGCTGGATTCCGTTCAGGCCAGCACCATGCTTTCCAACTCGGAATTTGTGGTCATGCTGAACCAGGCTGCCTCCGACAGAGGCCAGCTTGCCAAGCTCCTGAACATCTCCAATGAGCAGATGAGCTATATCACCAATGCCGACGCCGGCTGCGGACTGATTAAATACGGCTCTGCGCTGGTGCCCTTCATCAATCGGTTCCCGCAGGACACCAAGCTCTATCAGCTTATGACCACGCGCCCCGGTGAGGGCAAATTTGCAAGAGGACGGGATTAACCCCGTCCTCCATTCTTTTGGGAGGAATACAAAATGAAAAAGAAAAACCTTGGAATCATCATCGTTTCCGTACTCGGCGCGGCAGCGATCTTTTGCAGCGCCATGTTTACGCAGCAGTATCTGGATGCGAAGAACAGCAAGGCGACATTTGACGATCTGACAAATCTGATTACGGAACTCGACGAACCGCAGAAGGCTACCGAAGCGGAGAAATCTGGCCTGAGTGCAGAAGAACTGGCGGAAGCAGAGGCAGCACTTGCCCACGAAAAGTATGATGCTCTGTTTGAGCAGAACAACGACTTTATCGGTTGGATCAAGATTGAGGGTACGAATGTCAATTACCCCGTCATGCAAACCCCGAACAAGCCGGACTTCTATCTGAAGCGCAGCTTTGATAAATCATATAGCGACTACGGTGTTCCGTACATCGACGAGGCCTGCATGACCGGGATCAGCAACAATCTTGTGATTTATGGGCACCACATGAAGGACGGCTCTATGTTTGCCGGCCTCTGCAAATACGCTGATGCTGACTTCTGCAGGGAGCATCCGGAGATTGCCTTTGACACGCTCTCCAACCTCGGCAAATATGAGGTCGTTGCCGCTTTCAAATTCAATACGAACCGCGAGACCTTCAAGTACAACGAATACACGCTGATGGATGAGGCGCAGTTTGCCGAGTTCATGGAGAATGTCCGCGCAAGACAACTCTATGACACAGGCGTTACTGCCGAATACGGAGATCAGCTTTTGACCCTTTCCACCTGCGAATATACCTATCCCAACGGTCGCTTCGTTGTCGTAGCGAAGAAGGTGTGACTTGTCTGCTCTGAAGGGAGGCGATGGCTTTGGGCAGGATAAAAACAAGAGAGAGCGTTAAGGATATCAAGATTCTTGATAAAGCGGCGGTTGCCTCCGAGCGCATGAAGACGGCCCTTGTGCGTTCTAAGGATCAGGAAGAAAATCTGATGGATGACGGGCAGATTTCCCCCTCCGAGTACGCGGAGGACAAAATCCGCTATGCCGCTGAGGATGTGACCGATCAGGTTTGGCACGAGGTTTCCGGCCAAACGAAAAAAGCCATTGAAAAAGGCAAGGAGGCGCACCGGGAGCACCGCAATGAAAAGCGCATCCACAAAAATGAAGAACGGGTTCGCCGCTATGAGGAGGAGCTGCGTAGGAGCGCGCCAAGCAGAACGCCGCGAGAGGAGGCTGCACGGCAGGCAGCGCGTCAAAATACGGAGGCCACACGGACAAGCATCCGGAGCAGACGAAACCAGACCATCAAATCTGCGGAGCGTACTGAACGCACCATCAAGCAGTCTGCTCGCTCTGCCGGGAAACAGACAGTAAAAGCCGGTGCAAAGGGAACGGTAAAGTCAACGCAGAAGGCCGTAAAGACTGCGGAGAAAACCTCCAAGGCTGCCATCAAAACCGCAGAGGCAACGGCGAAGGCAACGCAAAAGGCAGCGGCTGCGGCTGCAAAGGCCGCACAGAAAGCGGCGGAGATTGCCCGCCAGACTGCCATTGCCGCCTACAAAGCGGCTGTTGCGGCGGCGAAAGCTGTTGCGGCAGCAATCAAGGCCATCGCAGCGGCGATGAAAGCACTGGTTGCGGCTATCGCTGCCGGAGGTTGGGTTGCGGTCGTGGTCATTGTTGTTATCTGTCTCATTGCGCTGATTGTCGGCTCTTGCTTCGGCATTTTCTTCTCCAGCGAAGATACCGTCTCAGAAAAGACAATGCGGCAGGTCATTCAGGAAATCAACATGGATTACCAGAACGAGCTGGATGCCATCAAGGATTCCGTTGAATACGATGCGCTTGAAATGTCCGGTTCTCGGGCCATGTGGCCAGAGGTGCTGTCGATCTATGCCGTCAAGACGACCTCCGATCCGGATAATCCCCAGGAGGTAGCAACGATCACTCCGGAAAAGGAACAGCTTCTGAAGGACCTGTTCTGGGAGATGAACGAAATCACCCACCGGACGGAAACAAAGACCGAGACGGTCATTGTGGAGACGGATGACGGAAACGGCAATATCCTTGAGGAAGAGGTGCAGGAGACGATTACGACGCTCTATATTACTGTCAGCCACAAGACGGCGGATGAGATGGCTGCGCAGTACGGCTTCAATGAGGATCAAAAGCAGCAGCTTGCAGAACTGCTTGCGCAGGACAGCAGCATGTGGGCGGCGGTGCTTTACGGAATCTACGGAGTGGATGACCAAATCGTTGCCGTAGCGCTTTCTCAGGTGGGCAATGTGGGCGGAGAGCCCTATTGGTCATGGTACGGCTTCGGCAGCCGCGTGGAGTGGTGCGCCTGCTTCGTCAGCTGGTGTGCGAACGAATGCGGCTATATCGACACCGGTGTCATTCCTAAGTTCGCAGGCTGTGTCAACGGTGTCCAATGGTTCCGGGAGCGTGGGCAGTGGGCGGATAACGCCATGGAGCCCTCGCCCGGCATGATTATCTTTTTCGATTGGGATAACAGGGGCAGCTCCGGTCCGCAGGACGGTCAGTCCGATCATGTCGGTATCGTCCAGAAAGTCGAAAACGGCGTTGTCTACACCATCGAGGGCAACTCCGGCGATAGCTGCCGCGTCAATCAGTACCCGGTTGGCTATTATGAAATTCTCGGATATGGCGTAGTCGCCTACTAAGCAGAACACGGTGTCACCCTTTGTCGGGTGGCACCGTGTTTTTTCATTGATTTTTGTATTTGTCCATTTCCTGAAGCATTTTATAGAGTTGCATCTGCTCTGCCTCGTTCTTAGAGGCAACCAAGTCATAGCATTTGGCCGCAATGTTGTTGCCGCCGCTCTTTCCAAACTTATCGAATAGCTCGGACAGTGAAATATCCATAGCTGATGCAATCTTCTCAACGCTTTCCAGAGTGGCGTTTTTCTCACCACGTTCCAATTGCCCGATATATGTGGGATGGCAGCCGGCAAGCTCGGCTAGTTTTTCCTGGCTGAGTCCTTTTTGCGTCCGGTAGTTTCTGATGCGTTGCCCAATGATCTTTGCGATATCACTCATTCCCCTCGCCTCCATATATAGTCTATAAATATCGCTTTGGCCAATCCATAGACTATTGATATTCAAAAGGCCGGTATATATACTATAGATATTATTTCTCAAATTTCGGCATTTATAGTATTCGAGAGGAGTGCGAAGTTTATGCGCTCAAAAACAGTTTGCTTCACCGGGCATCGGGAATTGCCGACAGATGATCTGCCCGAAATCTCCAAGCGTTTGGAGGATACCTTGGTTGCGCTGATTGAGCAGGGATATTGCTACTTCGGCGCAGGCGGTGCCTTGGGGTTTGATACTCTGGCAGCGCAGGCGGTCCTCCGCCTGCGGGAGCGTTATCCGCAGATCCGGCTGATCCTTGTACTGCCGTGCCTTAACCAAACTCGGGGCTGGCCACAAGCGGATATTGACACCTACGAAGAGATCAAGCGCTGCGCAGATAAGGTGACTTACACCTCGGAGCACTATTTTCAGGGCTGTATGCAAAAACGCAATCGGCATCTTGTGGATAACAGCAGCGTCTGCATTTGTTTTCTTGCTGAAAAAACAGGCGGGACATTTTATACTGTCAATTATGCCTCTTATTGTGGGCTAACGATAATCAACATTGCTGAATAGCTATCAAGTAAAAAATCATAAGCCCTTCTCACCTGCAACTACACTATTAACGAAAAAGGTGCGACCATTTTGCTACACCTTTTCGCTTCTTTGGCTGTAATTCAATCAAACATATTGAAAACTGCGCGGAAGTATGGTAAAATATATAATATATTTTTGTGCCGATGAGATAGCGGCGCTAATCCGCGCTGTATGGAGGTATCCCATGAAGCTTCGCTATGATAAGCTATGGAGACTAATGAAGGACAACAAAATGAAGAAAAGCGATTTATCAAAAGCTGCGGAAATAAGCTCCTATGCGATGACAAAACTAAATAATGATCGCCCTGTCAGCATGGAAGTTATGATAAACCTTTGCAAGATCTTCCACTGTGATATTGGCGACCTTATGGAAGTAATCGAAGAAGACTAAAGCAGCCTTCTCACAAGCAATATTCAATTGCTTTTTATATATCTCTATGCTGAGTGGACAGGGAGATTTAGATGAATATAAAAGCAAAACTTCGCCCTTTTTATGTGGCAAAGATGCTCTATGAGCAGACAGACGAGGATCATTATCTGACGATAGCCCAGATAATGGAGCAGCTCGAAAGAGAACACGGTATCTCAACCTCTCGCGGAACTGTGGGTGATGACATAAAAGCTCTCCAGGAGCTCGGAAATGAAATTGAAGTTGTCCCTTCGACGCAAAAGCGTTTCTCGCTCATTGGTCGGAGATTCGATCTGCCGGAGCTCAAGACATTGATTGACGCTGTAGAGTCTGCAAGATTCATACCCAAGAAGAAGAGCGCCGCCCTGGTTGAAAAGCTCGGTTCTCTCACAAGCCAGCATAATACGGAGAAGCTTGTTCGCAATGTTGATGTAGAGAATCGCATCAAAGCCGACAACAAGAAGATCTACTACATCATGGAGGCGTTGAACGACGCGATCAATGCCAGCAAGAAAGTGTCGTTCCAGTATTTTACCTACAATGTCCGAAAGGAGCAGAAGCTGAAATACGATGGCTACACCTATGTGTTTAGTCCGTATAAGCTGATTTGGAATGGCGATTACTATTATGTGGTTGGCTTCTCTGAAAAGCACAAAGGGATCGGCAGTTTCCGCGTAGATCGCATTGCCAGATGCCCCAAAATCCTTGATGATGACGCTGTGCAGCCTCCGAAGAACTTTGACCTGAATGTCTACCTGAACTCAATGTTCCGGATGTACAACGGCCAGAGAAAGCAGATCGAACTGGTGTGCAGCAACGATGTCATGGATGCAATCATAGATAAGTTCGGCAAAGATGCTCATGTGCTGGCCAATGATATGAAATCGTTCCGCGCCGTAATCGAAACCGCTGTTGGCAGCGTCTTTTATAGCTGGATATTCGGGTTTGGAGGAAGAGTCGTAATTAAGGCTCCCGAAGATGTAAAAAACGAGTATTCTAAAATGGTTCTCAATGCCGGGAAGTCGCTAGGACTATTTGAATATGGAGAATTTGAAAAACAAAACGTACTAAGAACAGACGGAAACAGCGAGCAATAGGCCTTGTGTGTATTTGACTGTGATGCTATCGAAGATACTGATGTGGCTAAGCAACGATAACGTTTGTAATTAAGAATAAAATTGGGCGATCACATCGCAATGTGACCGCCCAGAGAATTTTTCACTTATTGAGACGCTTGTTCGCTCTATACACAAGACGACTGACTTGACCAGCAACCTGTTCTGCAGAGTTGGTATCCGCTTTGATGGACTCGGCAGCCAGTTTGTGACCGGCGATGATGCTGCGGATCTCCGAGATCTCAATACCGTTGTGCTTGGCAACCTCGAAGATGATTTCAGAATAAGCAAGCTCGCATCCCTTGTCGATAATCAGACCAGCCAGCTTACGGGGCTTCATGTTGAGATGTGTGCAAGCAAGCCTCACCATGACCTCAGCAGGGCGCTTGCTGAGAAGGGCAACCTCACGAAGAATGGTTTCCTTTTTCTCGGCCTGCTCCCTTGCCAGCTTGGCCTTCAGTCCTTTCTTGAGTTCCCTAACGGTCTCGTGCTCAACGTGTATGCGTTCGGGATTGTATGTATCATCGGCGATGATATCCTCATAGGTGTATGCGTCCTCCGCTGCAACGCTGGTTCCCTCAATCGTGCTATTAAGCGGGACAATCTTGAAGTCGTCTGGGGGAAGCTTTCTGAAGCAATCATTCACCATGTTGTTGGAGATCGCATAGCAGTAGTTCTTCTGCTTCTCGATCGGCTGGCGCAGGACAAGATCGAGCTTTTCGATGATCTTGATGATGCAGTCAGTTTCAAGCTCCTCCCTGGTGGTTGCGTCACGGGTTTCGAGCACGTCGATTTTTCCGGAGTTGCCGGGGAGAATTTCGCCTTCAGCATTCTTGCCGCCGGTCTTGGAAAGAAGGGCGAAATGGCAGAAGTCTTTCACTGCGAACCAGAAATTAGTGTAGAGAAGCTGATCAGCCATCAGCGCAGCCTTGGTGGTGATACCTTCCTCGTGGATGGTGTTCAGGATGTTAATAAAAGATTTGCAAGTAGCCTTCATGATTGGCTCTCCTCTCAGTTTTTTGTTGAGGGAGGAGTCGCAAACATGAACGGTTTGCCAATCCGCCCCCTTTAAATAAAGGGTAGCGGATAGATGTTGTAGTGAAAGTGTATTAGGGTTGAAGTTGTGGCAATTGTGTTGCAGTATGAATGATTGGAGGGTAATGTATGGATCGGGAGATACGAAAATATATTGGACAGGTTTGTTACATTTGTCTATCGTCAAAAGCGGAATTGGTTAGTGCAGATGGTAGCATACATATTCCATTGAGTGTTACTGAATTTAAAATTTTGGATTATTTCATTACGCATGCGAACACACCTATATATTTAGAGGAATTGGCCCAACAACTTTGGGGGGTTAACTATAATGCTGACCAAAAGGACCCCAATAGTTTGAAGAGCCATATTTCTAGAGTAAGAAACAAGTTGGAAAAAATCTGTAGCGGATTGAGAAATTGCCTTGATACAAATTATGGATTCAAGTCATATACATTGAAAACTGATGAAAATTGCCTATATAGCAAAGAAACATTCCGGCCACAGCCGGGGGAGGTGCTTGATCAAAACTCGCAGATAGATGCTCATGTGTATCACGGAATCATTAACGATCCCGATGATAAGGGGGGCGAAGAGTCTGTTGGAACCCCCACGGGCAATAGTGACCTAATAGAGTGTTTTGTTAAAAAATTTGAAGAATTGCTAATTAAGGCGAAATACCTTTATTATTGGAGAATAACCACTGACGAAGACAGAGATACACCTATCTGCATCAGGCCGGATGGGACTATATATGTTGAGGGATACAAAACAGAGTTCAACATTTGTGATATTAAAGAAATGAAATATGATTTCTATGACGACGAAGAAGCGGCAGATGTAACCTTGCACTTCGGGAAAAATACCATGCTTTCTTTTTCTTCCGAATACCGCGACGACCAGTTGTATCTCACAATTAATGGAACTTTTTTCTCGGGACGTTCTGCAACATTAAAGCATTGGGAAGAATTGGCGCAAACTTTCTCTTAATGCGTATTGTGTTGAAAATTCCCGTTCACTAATAACACATATGGCACAATGGATGAAGGGTCACTAAACAATAGTGCAGATTCGGAGATCGAGCGAAACAGCGGAAAGGCGGTCGCTAAAAAAACTAGCGACCGCCCTGATAACTATTTTACTTGTCAGGTTGCTCATCCAAACGCCCCTTGGCACGATTTGCGTACTTGCTAAGCTGGTCTGCGACCACTCCGTGATTTCTAGAGAGAAGCTTGACTAGCCCTTTATCTTTTTTGTAAGACTCTTCGGTCAACTTGGTTACCGTAATAGTGTTGCGAATATCCTCAAGGGGAATGTCGTACTTTTTGGCAACATCAATAATAACCTGAGCAAAGGTGTTTTCGTACCCGTCGTTAATAATGCGTGTTGCAAGTTCGCTCGTTTTGATGCCAAGGTACTTGCGACCCAATCGAGCAAATACCTCAGGAGCATGAGTGGCTAGCTTTGGGAGCTCACGAAGGATGTCCTTTCTTTTCTCGGCCAACTCCTGAGCCTGCTTCGCTTTCTGTTCAGCCAGTTCCTTAGCCCGCTTGGCCCGCAGCATTTTGGTCAGCTCTTGGATGGTTTCCCTTTCGGTCAGAACGTGGCCGGGATCGTATGTATGGTCGGGGATTACATCCACATAGGTGTACGCATGATCTGCATTGGTACCTGTGACCGTCCCGTTTAATGGCACGAACATGGCCTCCTTGGGCATGCTCCGGAAGTAATCATTTACCAAATTATTACAGATTTTATAGCAGTAATTCCTCTGCTTCCCCAGCGGCTGACGCAGTACATAGTCGAGCTTATCGATAATTTTGAGCATGCACTCAGTCTCAATATCTTCTCGCGTAGTTTCACCCTTGAGCTCGAGCACATCGATCTTTACAGCGTTGCCGGGAAGGGTTTCCCCCTCGGCGTTCTTGCCGCTGGTCTTGGAAAACAACACGAAATTGCAGCAGAAGTCTTTTAATGCATACCAGAACTCTGCGTAAAGAAGCTGATTAGTCATCAGTGCATCTTTAGTGGTGATACCCTCCTCGTGGATAGTGTTCAGGATGCTATTGAAGGTGTTGCAAGTAGTAGTTTCCTTCATGATTGAGCTCTCCTCTCAGTTTTTATTGAGGGAAGAGCCATAAATACATTTGACTGCTTGGCCATCCCTCTACCGAGATTTTCTCAAACAAATAAGGACACTAAGGGGGATGGAACATGGGAAAAAGCAGATGAAAAAGGGATAATTTAGTGGATTATAAATTAACGGAGGTCGGTTATATGAGTAGTTGGGTTATATCTGATGGGTGTACTATTGAGGAACACTCAATTGAACATAATGTTATTAATAGAGGCAAGTCAATTCATTTACGTCCAATGTGTTGGACGCTGCTTGTTGCCTTGCTAGATGCCAAAAAGCACAACAGAATTCTTTCTTATGAAAATATAGGGAACATTCTTTGGGCGGATGACGGAGGATGGGATATAGGAAGAGAGGAATCGCTGAAAAAGGTGTTGCGGGAAATCAGAAACGCAATTGGTTCTGATTCTATCGGCAACACTTACGGAACAGGGTATTATCTAACATATGACATCAAGGAAGCGGCTGTGTCACATATAGACAGGAGCGAATACTACGAGAAGCTATGGTTAAACCATTATAAAGGCACCGTACGAGATCATGTTGCAACCGGTAATGCCCGGGAACTTATTGACTTTTTTGCATTGCCCTCAATTACCACGCCAAGCGGTGATGCCGTTTCGTGTCCCTTTTCTGCCTCTCGTTTTTCAAAGTTATTGATGGCTGGATCAGGATTTGGAAAATCGACTCTGTTGGATATTGTATTGCTTTGTAATGTAATAGATAATTTGAACGATATAGACTCACCTGTTTTGAGCATAAATTCAAAAGAAAAAATCGGAGAGTATAGGAGGCTGAGAGAATCCTTGTTTGGCTCATCAGCTGCGATGTTTCCCGTGTTTATTCATTCGGATAGGGCAAATGCGAACTCCTACTCATCCGTGCTTGAACTGGCTGAAGCGAATGAAATAGATTGCTTTTATGCGCTGGTAGACGAGGCAGATCATGCTGGTGCCCTGTTGTTTTTGATAGATTCTATCGATGAAGTTGAATCGGATAATCTTGTATACTATTTGGATTTAATCAAAAAATTGCTTCTTAATTATCCAAATGCAAATGTTGTATTTGCCAGCCGATTTTTAGGAAAGCAATCTTTTCCATTTGAATATGATTTGCTGCATATAAAGGAGTTGACCCCATTAGATATCAAAAAAATATCGCTTTCTATGCTTTCACAGAATGAGGCAAATAAACTGATAAAACGATTTGATCAGAATATCTATCTCCGTTCGTTAGCAAAGAATCCGTTTATGTTGATGACAATACTTGAGACAAAAGGAGACCGTCTTGTTTATCATTTGTTGGAATCGATTGTCAACGCAATAATTGATCGCAGATGGGATAAACATCACTATGATATTTCTTCAGAGGATATAAAGCTGCTTCTTGGATTTCTCGCATGTAGGTTTGTGTTTGAAAACAAAACATGCGCAGATATTTCTGAGATTCGTCAGTGCTTTATTAAGGCGGGAGACAACCTTAAACTACACGGCGTATCCTATGATGTTCCAAGCCAAAATGTAGAATACTTTTTGAAAACATTGTCAAGTCAATCGGGCATCCTTAATATCGTCAATAAGTACCATGTTGAGAAGTATTTATTTCAAGATACTTTGATTATGTGTTGGTTGGCAGCAAATTATATAAACAAGATCATTAACGAGTCTGACGAAATACATGATCGGGACGGCATCAAGGGTATATGGGCAAATATATACTGGATAGATTCTTTCCTTCGTTCAATATCATCGAAAGAAACATATCTATCCGCTTCAGCCGTAAATGTTCTTGTGATGACATTGGTGATGAGTAGCGAAACAAACGGCCAGGATCTACAGAAAAGTTTGTTATACTTTTTAATTTGCCGGGATGCAACAAGTTTGAATAAGGAGGAACAACTAAACATTTACACAGGATACAGAGACATAGTTGATAACTCTTTTGGGGAAAATGATATTACAAACCATCCGGATAGCGAATCCGTGAGATTAATTAACAAGATGCTTGATTCACACACAAAGCAAACAAAATAAGGAATTGTTATCCTAATATTTGGCGTCGGTAAGGAGATATATGATGACACCTAGAGAAAAGTATATTAAATACATAATAGCCGCTTGCAACGAAATGAGGCTAGATTATTTTCCTCAGGTTGAAGCAAGCGAGCTATTATACAGAGTTATCACCTTAGAAGATATTTATTTGCCGTTAACTTTAGGCACATCGTCATATGATGTTCCGTCATTAGGTAGTGATTTTTCAAATGTTGATATTGACGAACTTATTCGCCGCATTGATGAGAAAATTGCGGCATTGGAAGCTGAAGAGGCTCGTGAGAATGCGAACAATCACGACGACAATATGAGTGAAAAAAATTCTATTTCAGAAATACAGAGCCGAGATTTTGAAAAGCCAATTAATACAGGACTTCGCCTTTTGTTAGAAGCAAATCCAGGTGGTGGCAAGACCACATTCTGCAAGCGTTTGGTTTTGGCAATGCTGAACAATGAAGAACCCTTTTTGAATAAGTACGCTGAAGAAAATGATTTGTTCTTCAAATCAGGTAGTCTACCAGTGTTGATTAGCTGTAAAAATATCGCAGATTTATCTGCTGGCGAGTTAGTCTCTCTAAACTTTACCCATTTGATGTACAAACTTTGTGTACAAAGCTTTGGACAACATTTTTCTGAGATATCAGAAGACGAATTCATTGAACTTGTTGATTCATATGAATCGAATAAGCTTTGCATTATTTTGGACGGGTGGGATGAGATTCTTGATGCCGAAAAAGAACGGGCATTTTGTGAAAACCTAAATAATTTCTTAGAGCAGAATCCTTCTGCCGATACCATTATAACAATACGGGTTAGCTATGTTGCCCCAGAGCTTTTTCAGCCTTATTCGGCAAAAATGATAATACGTCCATTGTCCGACAATGATATTAGAGAGTTTTGCAAGAAATGGTATGAAATTATTCTCAGCCCTAATCAGCAACGAGCAAAGAATTATTCGCTGATTTCCGAACAGATACTTAGGTCAAAAGACCAACAGGTTCGAGCCATGATGAAAAACCCATTGGATTTGTCACTATTGCTCACTGTCTCAAAGAATGATGGTCGTCTGCCAGAAAACAAAGCTGAGCTTTTCAAGGAACTGGTGGACTTATATATTTTTTGGAGCATAAATAAAAGCACCGGCTCTTTATCCGCAAAATCAATACGAGTCTTTTTGGCGTATATTGCATCTATATTTACAAAGAACAAGAAATTATATTGTGCTGAAGATGAATTGTTGCACATGATTAAGCAGGCAATTACTGATCTAGAGTGGACATTTTCTGAAGATATTGCTCACTTTAACCAGCACAATATCGCAAAGGAACTTTCTCGTACCGGAATCCTAACCAGAACCTATGATGGGAAAAGGTTCTCTTTTTCCGAGAGTTCGAGGGGAACTCATCGGCAAATGCAAGAGTATTTAACTGCATATGCCATCGTTGCGCAGTATTCCGATGAGGAATACAATAATATGCAACCCATTGAAATATTTGAAGATAAGTATGGGATACGTCAATGGAGAGAGATTATACTATTTGTCGCTCTCATGAACAATGGGCGGCTGCGCCAAGTTCTAATAAGAAGACTAATATCAAAAGCTGAAGAAAATCCGGACGACAATTATGTTTATACAAATCTATTGTTTTATTTAATTGTAAATGGTGCGGATATTAGACTTGCTGATAAACATAGAATATATGATATTATCTTCTCAAAGCATATTACGGATCAACAGATTGCAAACATAATAGCATTGGTTACAAACAATAATAGAATTTCGGCAGATTTTATTACATATATTCACGAAATGTTTGCAGAAAGCGTCAAAAATGGTGATAGTGAATATGGATATGCTCAGGCCACAATAGAAGCCACTGTTGCCTTGCAAAAGGGGGAAACGCCATTTGCTCACGCTGAAGCGCTTATGCGCACAGACATAGATGTTAACATTGTTGCGGGTTCACAAATACTTTTGATTCTATCATGGTGTAAGTACGCCAATATTGTTAACACTTTTTCTTCCTATTACGCGCAGTATAAAATGCCTTCAGAATGGATTGAGTTATATAAAAGCTATATTAAAGCACAACGGCTTACAACCCACTTGCTGAAAAGCATACGCGAGGCTGTTCTTGCCGATTTTGTATCTTTCAATGATTTTTTTAATCTTTCCGATGTCATTGATTCCTGTTTGTGCATTAATGCCCTTGAGAATACAGAGAATTGCGAAATCATTTTGTCAATTGCCCCCGTTTTCGACCCTCCTTTCCTGCAGAGTATTGAAGTTGACTCCGAAATAAGAAGAAAGTATTTAAAAAAGTTAAAAGATGAAATTGAACAGAAAGACTATGATGAAATTATTTTTTCTTTTAGCGTATGTGCGTTTTTGGGATGCTTTACATCGGGAGAAATAGAGCGCAGATGGGATGAAATTGACGATATTTACAAGAACCTAAAAGATGATGGTTATATGGGGAAAGCGCGCTATATGCAGCTAAAAAAAGCTTGCAACCGAAAAAACTAACCAGTATTTTAGAACAATTAGAATTAAGTCCAGGTTTGCCACCACAGAATAATGAACCAATTTCTTCGATAAGCTGTTGGGGATTGAGGGAATGGATAAAGTCCTATGCGATTTTTCAACAGATATGGAAAAATGAGAATTGCATTTCCTGCCGCTGGATTATTAGGGGATGCATATAGTTTTCTTACTTCAGCTTTTACAGCTTCAATCGCAACAAATAATAACTTAGCCTACCTGTTGCGTCGACATGAAATAGAGGCAATAGCAACAGGGGCGGATTTCGGTGTTTCAATTTTGCCGGAACAATTGTTGGAAGAGGGCGTTCGCTTGTTTGATCAGTTTTCTGTTATCAATTATGCACTGTCGATGGTAGGCATTTACCTTGATGAAAGAGGAAATTACGCAGCCGATAAGAATTACTTGGTTTTCACAAAAACATCATTACACTCGGAGCATCAATACTGGATCACGGTGGTTGAATGGTGGAGTAACCTTTTGCTCCGCCACAATGAATATGAAGGAATTGTTGTATTAACATGGCTTTTTACTCTTGACTTTTGGAATGTTGATAATATCAATCGCCAAAACTTTTTAGTTCTATCCTCAAAGCTTCAAGAGGTTGATAGTATTTCTGAAGACTTTGCTATGCTTAACAAGGCAATCCTTGCCGTAATTGACTATCACCATTCACTGCGCCCTATTATAAAAGGCATCTTGGAGAATTGCCGGTTTCCCCGTATTTAGAGGAAAGCCGAATGCGGGGGTGGAGTGGAGAAATCAAGATTCTCCTCGTATTTAGAGTTAGAACAGATACGAGGAGGATATTAGTATGATTAACTGGTATGAAATGCCTGGTGCATTGGACAACTTTGAGCGCAATCCTGCCTATCATGAAAAGCTGGCAATTGATGCTAATATCGATCCGGTCAGGAATGTAATGCCCGCCAATAAGCCGGCATTCCGCCAAATTGATTGCTCATGGGTCAAAAAGCGTGAGTACAAAAAGAAATTGGTTCACCGATTTCTTAGCATTAATCCTGACATGGATTATTCTAAGTGGCATGGTACGCGTTGCAGTCCCGCTATTTATCTTTGTTTTCCCACTTGTGATGACGGAGATTTTTATGATCCGAAGATGACCTATTCCTTTAACCCTTATACCCGAGTGTTTCTTTCACTCCGAGGAGATCTTCGGAAGTATCACGGGGCAGTATTTCCTATTCGTGGCAGCTACGCTCTCGGACCGAAGGATAAGGATGCCGCAAAAATCACGAATCGCCGGATTCGCCGCCACGCTCTCGATGAGGATATGAGCAGAAGTTATTCGTACTACAAAAAACTCTATAGCCCGTTGATCGATGAAATTTGGTAAAAAATCCTTTAAGTAAGGAGCTGCAAAACCGGGAACTGGCTGCTAAGAGAAACTCTCCATTTCTTTTTGGGGCGAGAATGTATAAAACATTCTTGGAGAATTACAAATTATCTACGTATTCAGAACCAAGAATACTTGTGGAAATTCAAAGGATTAAGGTATAACCCCTCTATTTGGAGATTCAATATGTATTTCGTATATAAAAGCAAGACACTAAGTGTTAATGCCCGATAAGAATATGGCTTCCAACGATATAACATGATTGATAAGGTGATATGTTTTATCTATAATTATACATGGCACTGAAATAAAGTTTGGTGAAATCCGATGCAGTTAGGCTCGGATTTTGCGAAAACCAGATGTGGGGGTGATGAACGAAACGAATATCCTATATGTACTTTGAAAAAATAATATCTGAATCATGCTTACGACCAACTCGATGAACAAAGCATGCCAGTGCTTCGAGGTGCGTGGAATGTTCAGCTCTCTTTAGCAGGGATACCTGATAAGGCAGATCTGCTCACGTTCAGTGATGTACGTGAGGAAGACGGAAACCGTCAACAACGAACATGTATCGCAGAGTTGTTCGCACCAAATGGTACGGAACTTTCGGGCGCAACAATAGACGCTCGCTGTGCGAGAATAACCCTAAGGGATGCCAGCTTGGCCGCTGGTACGACAGAGGGATTGCCGCTAATGCGCTTTGCCTTGAATCGAAGAAATTCGAGTATAACGGAAGTAGCCGGTAAGAGTAGCCGAATGGCATCCCGAATGGGAACAGACTTTTAATCTGAATGGACGGTGAATTTGCAGGTAATCAATCCTGTACAGGTTTTGGCGAAAGCTGGGGCAAGAAGTCTAAGGTCGACGGATCGTGGGCTCAGACTTGTCTCCCTGTTGACCGAACATTGGTGAAGGACGGCAATGTATGGCGAAGGTCAGGTCGTAAGTATGATTCAGGTATTATTTGCAAGTCATCGCACTGCAAAAGCCATTTGACAATTAAATATTTGAATAATCTCTATGGTCAACTCGATGAACAAAGCATGCCAGTGCTTCGAGGCGCATGGTACCTCTGGCCTTTAATACAAGGATACCTGTAAGATAAGGTCACACGAAAACAGTGATGTTTAGTGGAAGGCGGAACCGCCAACGGGAACGTGTGTCGCAGAACTGTCTGCATTGAAAGGTTTGGATCTTCCGGGTGCAACAATAGACGCTCGCTGTGCGAGAATAACCCTAAGGGATGCCAGCTTGGCCGCTGGTACGACAGAGGGATTGCCTCTAATGCATCTTGCCTTGAATCAGAGAAATCTGAGTATAGCGGAAGCGTCCAGAAAGAGTAGCCGAATGGCAATTCTACAATCAAATTCTGAATGGCTGGTGAATTTGCAGGTAACCATTCCTGTACAGGGTTTGGCGAAAGCTGGGGCAAGAAGTCTATGATCGACGGGTTGTAGGCTCAGACTTGTCTCCCTGTTGACCGAATATCAATGGAGGACAGCAATGTACGGCGAAGGCCGGGCCATAGGGATTATTCAAGTATTTAATTGAATAGAAGGTATTACTGTCAATGGAGGTGCAATCAAATGAAAAAGCGGTGTACTAACAGTGCGTGCCGTAAGATTTTTACTGCAGATTCTGTCTGCCCTTATTGTGGCAAAGAGTATCCTCGCATTCCCTCCATTGCACATGAGGTTTATCTCATTAATAGTGGTAGAAGCATACGCTTTACAGCATTAGCAATTCGAAGATTTGATAAGAATTTGTCTCTGACTGAAGCGAAAAGAATGGCTGAGAATTGCCCCTGTGTTATTAACAAAGAGATGACGCAAAAAGATGCCATGTTGTTGTGTGAAATATTGCGTAAGGGTGGTGCGTCTGCAAAGATACGCTAACGGGTATAATCCACTTTTCCACTTGTATATGGAGGATGGGCTTTATGACAAGAGAAGAAAAGTATATGCATGACGCAGGTGCTTGGAACTGTGAACAAAGATCCCCGCACCATGTTTATTCTGTGGGAAAACACACAGAAGTTGTCGTGCGATATTGTATTGACCACGGAGCAAGCACTGAATTAATTAAAGCTGCATGGCTTCACGATGCGGGCAAAATGAAAACAAAAAGTTTTGACGGAAAGTATGATCATTTTAAAAACCATCCTGAGGTGTCTGCCCAAATTGCGGAAGAGTTAGGCGAGAGCGAGTATGTGATAAGGTTGGTGAGATTCCATGATGCTGCTCTTGGACGTTCGGATGTAACAACACAAGAACTGGCATCATACGGACGCAAGTGGTGCGATGATCTTGCCATTTTGTTAATGGGTGATTTGGCAGGGCAGCATCCAACATATCAAATGGGTGAAAAGCTACAGCAACGAGGCATATTTCTTTCAGCACTGTATCGAGCTCTGGAAGAATGTGAGTGTACTGAATAATTCTTTTCCACATTTATGAGACACTGGGTTCCCAAAAGCACAAAATGAAACTTAAACCTGCCGTCATGGACAGCCGGGCTAAATAATATACTCTGGTTTCGAGACAAACTCTCAGCACCAAAGCTTTTTTACATCGTTTAAATTGCCGCTTTCATACTACTAGTCTCGATGACAAGGCACACCGGAAAAAAGGAGAAGTGAAATACTCGGAACCGAAATTGAGCTTATAATTAAACAATTCAATACCAATCCAACTTTATTAGGACTTCAGACTTAACTCTGAGGTCCTCTTTTTTTGGAGAAAACAACTCAGGCTGCGTAATAAGAGACAGAACAGCACGAAAGGAGTCGCTTCAATGTCTACTATCACCAAAACCTGGACTGAGGACAAGATTCGCTCCATCATCCGCAAGCTGGATGAGAAAACCGGACTCAACGGAGCTGCGTTGCCCATCGCTTTCAACAGTTATGGGTGGTTCCTCGGGCACTACCGTTATGTTGAGCCTAAAGCGTTCGGGTTCAACCGTAAGTTTTTCAACGACTCGACCACCGGGGAAGCCGAGGTGATCGATGTTATCCGGCATGAGTACGCCCACTACTATGTTGATGTCGCTCATCTTGAAAGATACATTGGCCACTCCCGTCGAGAGACATCCCATGGGGATGACTGGAAGTGGGCTTGCAAGATGGTCGGTGCCGATCCCACCCGCTGCCACAACAATTCGGACTCCATCAGCAAAAAGTGGTCCCTTACTGACGCGATTGCCGCATATAACGCTGATGATGTGGTCGAATTCGACGTGCTTGCCTATCTGAATAAGTGGCATCAGGCGCCGGTCGATTCTGAGACTGCCTCCAAGACTCTCACCCGTATCAAAGAACGCAACCCTTATGCCTACTATGAAATCGGCGATGAGATCCTCCATCCCGAGAGAGGATTCGGAATCGTTGAGGATGCCATCCCCCACGACTACTGGACGCAGAAAATCTATGTCCGCTTCGAGGACAAGAGCGATGGTGTGTTTGACGCTAATGACATCTGCAAAATCGTCGACGGGGTGGCTATCCCTTATAAGACGAAGCGTCGGTGAACAGACTCTGTGGTCGAGAAAAGACGAGATATATTCTCATATCTCGACCACAGAAATCAAAAAAGAATTGAAAAAGTGGAGATTCCCCAAACGCTCCCGTATACAGGGACAGAAAGCAAACACAAACCCACCAAAATACTAAAAGCGAAAGGATGTACGAAAATGAACAAGTACGAATTCAACGCAACCAACCTTATTGCAGAGACCTTTGAGGAGCGCGGCGTCAAGTTCGACGTTGTCAGTCACCATGGCAGCGAACAGCTGCTGGCAGGTTTTTCCGTCGACTGCGGGCCCAACGTGATCATGAGGTTCATCAGCCGCGATAATGACAACGACGTTGCGGCAGGCATCTTCGGTCTGATCACCAACACTCCCACGGAGAAGAGAGCCCGTGTTATGGAAGCCTGCAATGTGCTCAACCACAAGATCCGCTACATGAAGTTCTATCTTGATACGGATGGTGACATCAATGTTGAGTATGACTTCCCCGTGCACAGCCCCAATAACGGCATTGGCGAGATGGCTTTCGAGATTTTCGCTCGCATGATGCATATCCTCAAATCCGAGTACAGCATCTTCATGAAGGCACTCTACTCTGAGGAGGAGCTTGATATCCAGGGGCATAGCATTCCTGCTGAGCTGATGCAGCGGCTTCAGGAACTCCGCAAGATGATGGAAGCCCAAATGACTGCCGCTGGCGTTTCCGATGATGAGGAATCCGATGGTGAATCCGATGGTGAATCCGATGATGTCAAACTGGATCTTGATAATCTTGAGTTGGTGAGTTCTTCTGACGACATTGCCTGCTAAATTTGCAATCTCCTCCCACCTGAATGAGAGCCGGATGGCAACCGGCCGAAACTACAGCAGCTGTGACCGCTGCTGTAGTCGTGGGAAGCCACAAAATACTTAACAAAAGGAGATTAAAGTTATGACGAACTATCCCATTGACGGCGCCCTTGCCGCCGCCGAAAGTGCCTTTGAGATCGACCTGCTCAACAAGGCAGCCGGCACTACATATCCTCGCGCTGCCGTTTACGGAACGAACACACTGCAGCAGGTGCTTGACGAGTATAGCGCAGATATTGGCGTCAACCCCAAGGACAGTAAAATTCTTTTTGAAAACAAACGCACCGGGGTATCTACCAGTGACACCAATGAAACCATCGAAGGCCTTGGGCTTCGGGAAGGTGATGTGCTGGCTGTCAGCGATAACGCTGGCGTGGCTGCTGATGAGGAGGCCTTTGAGATCGATTTGCTCAACATGGTAACTGGTACGGCTTATCCTCAGGTTGCCGTGTATGGCACGAACACGATCGAGCAGATTCTCTGTGAATATGCTGCAGATCTTGGGGTGAGACGCAACAACGGCAAGAATATCTATGAAAACAAGCGCACCGGCGTATTCACCACTGATGTCAATAAAACCGTCGATGGCCTTGGGCTTCAGGAAGGTGATGTACTGGCCGTCTGTGAGTACTGCGACGGCGTAGCATAAGCAAAAGGGGGCTGACATGATGGTGACAATATGCATACTTGTCGGTTTGGGATTGATTGGCTGCGGAGTCATCATCGCTTGCATTACGAAAAAAGGGCGCAAAGAAAAAACTGCCAACGCACCTCCGCCGCTCCCGCCTCGGGTCAATGTAGGCATACCCTCACCAACAGTCAGCCATGCTCGAACCAGAACAAGCAGATCTTCCGTTGCAAGGGCGCTGCCGCCCCGTCGTTCTTCCGCATCGGCAATCGCTAATGCAGCCCGAAGGACGGCAGGTGCCGGTTATGGGCCGCGGGGCATGACGCCGGGCCACTTCCCATGCTGCCCCTTTGATAAGCTGCGGAACATCCCCGGTGAACGGCAGGTGATCTTCTGGGACAGCGGAGAAAACTGTTACCGCTGCTCCAGAGGTCACCGGTTCAAGAGCAATGGGAAACTGCTGTAACAGCCCAGAACGAAAGGATGATCTAACATGAACAAAGTGGTTTATAACCCCTTGAAGCTTTCGGAATACCGCCCGCTGTTCCATGATCTACACGTGCTGGTCATCGGCGCCGGGGCGGTTGGAACGCACCTTATGGAGAAGTTCGCCAAAATGGGACTTTCTCCTGACGCAATGGATTTCGATTGCTTTACGCTTGAAAATGCAGCCAAACACGGCTGTCTGATCCGCACGCCGGAAGATGCCGGACGAAACAAGGCGGAATGCGCGTCCAATCGAGTTCAGCCGCTGCTGGACGACGGCTGTACTTCCAACGGCATCGACAGCGATCTCTGCAAGCTTGGTCCGGAGGCATTTGCTGATTACAGTTATGTTGTCGCGGCAGTGGATAATTTCGATGCCAAAGTGCTCCTGAACGAGTTGATCCGACAGCTTCCTGAAGAACGGCGACCGATTGTCATCATGGATGGAACACATGATGAGATGGCCCAGAGCGTGATTCTTGACAATGCCGAGTTCTGCCTTCGCTGCCTGATTGACGAAGGCTGGATGAAGGACAGCAGCATCCGGACCTCCTGCACAGGGCCGCAGGTCCGGCAGGTGGACGGAGCTGGCGAGATTGTCCGCACATCCAACCTCGCCAGCTCCATGGCTGCGCACCTCAGTGCCGAACAGCTCAGAGCCAGCGTCATCGGGCATGACGGCGTGATGAATCGCAGACTGACCTATACGGCCTACCCCCATCTGGAGCTGAGCGTCGCCCATCCTATGCGCAAGCGCAATTGCCCTGGATGCGCAATTCATCCGCCTGCAAGGATTGAGTGGCTGCATGGCAGCGTCCTGAATGTCACACTGAGAGAGGCGATGGAGCAGATTGCTGCTATCCTTGGTACGACGGATTTCGAGGTGTCCGTTCATCGCCTGAATTACAGAAAGGTCGTTTATGCCGGCTTTATCGTGGAGGATGTGTGCCATTCGTGCGGAGCGCCGATTCAGGTGATGCAGCATGAAGGCCGGGTATTTCCCGATGATCTGCGCTGTGAGACGTGCGCTGCGGCAAATGCCCCGCTTCGCCCGGCATCGGACTTTGACCACAGGGAGCCGCGCAGAGCCTTTACCTGGGGCGGCGAGGAGGCTATTCAGCAAATGATGCTGTACGATTTGGGGTATCCTCTCGGCGCGCATATCGAGGTGATTCAGCGCAACGGCGCGCTGGACTTTCTGGATGCCGGGAAAATCACCAGGACAATTTTTGCATTCGATGGGGATCATCTGAAAATGCATGAAATTCATAAGCTCTGAAAAGGAGGTTTACCATGAGCTACGCAGCCAACTACACCGATGAAAACGGCCGCACCAGAGAGGTTTCCATCACGGAAGAGGACTCCGCGGAAGCCCTGAAGAACGATTACCAGGAAATCCTGCGGAAATACGACCCCAAGGTCGTGATGATCCAGAGGGTTCAGGCGAAAGCCGGTGAAGCGATGCACCTCAAGGTGACGGTTAAGGCACCTTCGCATTACCTCACCACAAACGAGGACTCCACGCCTAAAGCCTGTGAATCTATGACGGCTGATATCATTTGCTATCCCGGTTATCCGCTGAAATCCGTATCGGCCTCGTATGCCTCGGATCATTATCTTGCAAGTCCTAATGTGTTTCGTTCGGGCAATGCCTGCATCGATACATGGATTCCCTTCACCAGCTCTCTGACGACAGTGGTGGACAAGCTCGTACATGATATGATTCACGACCCTGTCGTGACCCGCTATGACAGCATGGCAAACAGCCGCATGGCCCAATGGCATAAGGATGGTGTTGCTGCCAAACGTTTCCCCACGATTCATCCCAAACTGCTTTATGCCCCTGAACTGACAGCCCTTCCGCCTCGCAAGGTGACAGCCAAGCCTGTGACCGCACCTCCGCCCCTTCCCGGCAGACACCACTGAGAGGAGATGAAGTATTGTGACCAATTATACCCCTATGCCTACTAGGCGTCCTCCGCAACCCAAAACTTATCCTGTATGCAGCCTTAAGAAAGCCATGGACATCATCAAAAGCAAGTGCGGTGATGTGTATGTCAAGGAACGGCATGGCAAAGGAAGCAACAAGGTTATCATCCTTCCCGAATCCGAACAGGAGCTTAACTCGATTATTTCATATGGGAGACGATCCCCGATGAATGTCTATGAGCAGAAGCTCTACGGGATGGGGCATTTCCTTGTCGATGATGATGGTAACGTGATTACGATTATCAGCCATATCATCGAGATCCAGACCATGAATCGTAATCCGGTCGGAGCATCAAACCTTGGTCCAAACGGAGAATACAATCCGGGGCTCGATTTTCTGGAATACCATCGTGAGGAGTTTCTGAGAAATGAAGCCAAATTCAACACGGATGCCTTCGGCTACCAGGTTGATCCTTTCCTCAAGCTCTGCGGTCCTTCGGAGTTCGTTTTGGAAGGGCATACTCACCCCGATCTCGGTGTGTTTTACAGCGGAACCGACAAGGTGAGTGGCGCTGCACGCGCGGCATCGTCTCCCGTCTGTATCTTCGTGTGCGATCCGATTCGGAAGAAGATGCTGGGCAGCATCGGGAAGGACTTTGCCGAGGCGGAAATCCTCGTATTTTCGCGTGGTACGGCTCCTCAGGAGGATATCAGAGAAGACAAGCGGCTGATTCCTCCTACCGACGAAATCGTTCGTCTCACCAGTCAGTGCCTTCGCACACGCGGTTATGCTGGAGATATCAGACTTCACACCCGTATTGATGGTAGAGGATGCTTGAAGATCAAGCTAGTAATTCCCAAGGCCAGAAGGGAGTGACTTGTAATGGCGAGGATACCGGAGAAGCTGGGTTCAGAATACTATAGAGGATTCCTCTCTCGACAGGGCCAGGCGTTCTATGACCGCATCAATGCCCAGCTTCTCCGGGGGGATTACTCAGGTAAAACGACATTTTCTATAAGTAATCCTGAAACATCTGCGTCTGATTGCTTTGCAGCATACAAAGCGATCAGAGACGATCACCCAGAATTTTTCTATCTGGGATTTCAGAGCGAATTTACCCGGAGAGGTCGGCTTGGCACTCTGGAGTACCCAATCCTGTATGCCCCTGAGATTATTGATAGAATCAGGCAGCAGCTCCGGAAAAAAATTTTCCAGATCGTTCGTGGAACGGCCGATCTTTCCATGCTTGAACGAGAAGCGCTTGTTTACGAACGTATCGCCAAAAGCATCGTATATACAAACAATGGAGATGTGAGAGACCACAGCATTGTGGGGCCGATCCTGCTCTCAGCGGGGGTGTGTGACGGTCAAAACGCACTGCTACTCCTGTGCTTCAGGCGAATCGGCATCCCATGCATCAAAGCCTATGGCAGAACTAAAACGGGCGGCTGGCATTGTTGGACGATTGCATGGATCAACGGGATTCCCGTCCACTGTGATGTCACTTGGGATGGAACTGAGGAAGGAATTGTACGCTTCGATTACTTGAACCTGTCTGATAATCAGATTTCAAGCGATCATTACGACTTCAAATGTGCCCGCGTTCCCGAATGCTCATCGGAAGCACTGAACTACTATAGCCATCATGGCCTGTGCGTTCATTCCTATAGCGATCTTAAGTCGCGGCTCAAAAAGGATTTGCAGAGAGGCATATCTCCGATACTGATCCACTTCAGGTACTGCCCTTCATCTGGTGATTACCTGGATGAAGTAAGAAAAGCGGTTTCGGCAGAGGAGATTTATGGCAGCTACAAACTTTGTTATCATCCGGGATTAAAAAACTTAGCAGTAATAAAAGGGTAGAATAAGGACAAAGGAGATGAGCCTATGTACCAATCAATCATCAGAGATCCGGGTGGAAATGGTTTAATCCGAATTCAGCCGGATGTATGCGGACAATACTCCGCAATCGTCAACGGCAGTATCCTGGTTGTTCCGCCCGGAACCACTGCATTCGTTGCGATCAACGGTACGCTTTCGCGTCCCTATGGCTCCGGTAGATATGAAATCTTCACAGGCGTTGACCCCTTCTTTGTGAGGCTCCGCAACATTCTGACCCACGGAGACACCGGAACCACAGTGTCTGTGTTCTTTGTGTCGACGGAGAAAACGAAGTTTGTCAAGCTTGGCACGGGAGAGTTCCCTTTCCGGGAGCATCGCTTCCGTCTTACAATGAAAGCGCTTGCATCTTGCAATCTTTCCTTCTCAATCTCCAATCCTCTGAAGGTTCTCACAAAGCTGGTCGGAAGTTACAGCTCTGCGTTTTCGGATGAGGATATTGATCCGTGCATGGAACAGATGATTCTTGCCCCCGTTAGGGAAGCCATCTCCAGGGAGATCAGTAAGCTGGAAATCCCGGAGTTTAACAGCCAGCTTTCCCATATCGGAAACATGGCAACGGCTGCAATTCGGTCTGGCATGTCTGAGTACGGTATCAAGCTGGAGCGATTTGACCTTGTGGCCATCAATGTTCCCAATTCAGAGATGCAGAGACTTTATAGCCTGGAGCAGGAGTATGCTGGTGGGAAAACCAGAACCGATCTCGAACTGGATCACCTTCAAAGAGTATGGAACGGCAATGTCAACAACCGCACCCTAGGCGAAATGATGACGGGAATTCCTTCTCGAGGGCATGCCCCTACTGGTGGCGCTGCATGTAATTTCAACGGGAACGCTGGCGGAATGGCTCCCATGATGATGCAGATGATGATGCTCTCGCAGATGCTGCCGGCACTGCGGGAACCGCTGACCGAAATGACTCGGCACACGGATATGTTTGGTGGCGCATCGTCTGATGCTCAGAGAAGTACCTCATCCGCAGAAGCGCCTCCGCCCATGCCCGATCGGTACAAGCGCTGCCCATCGTGTAACGGAAGCGTGATGCGCGGCAATAGCGTTTGCCCCATCTGCGGTTATAGATTTTAAGTGAAAGGAATGACGAAAATGACACGCAAAAACTACTCTCTGATCCCCGTCCTTGCAGCTATCGTTTTGATCCCACAGGCTCTATTCTGGTGGCTTGCTCCAGCGGCAGCAGCCGCTCGTCTCGCAGTGTACATCGGCGGCACACTTCTCACTGTTGGAATCCCTGTGGCATACCTCGTAACGTACTGGAACAGCAACCTTCGCGAGGCAACTGGCCTCTCCGTCGTTTGTTGTATCCTTGAAACCGCTGTGATTGCCCTTTCCGCCTTGCTTTTGGGAATTGACGTATCTGTAAGGTCGGCGGTCTTCGCCTTCATAATCACAACGCTGGTTTGCCTGATTGCTTTGATCCCCTTGATCAACGCTGCGCTGAAGCAGCAGAGGCAGGGCGTATATTCTGCTTCCATTCCTATGGAACCGAGCAACCAGCCGGTTCGTGAAGTTCAGGATCACAGCGATCGTGCAACTGGGCTTCAGTCTCATAATCCCATTCCCGCGCGTATGCCGCACCAGACTGCAGCCAGCAAGCCTTTGCCTCCCAGAAATCGATAATCGTATCATACCGTTAGAAAGGTGGTGATTCTATGAATCGCGTCTGTAGTCGCTGTGGCTGCTCCAGCTTTCACTACAATCGCAGCAGAATGAGAATGGAGTGTGACTCATGTGGACACCCGGTGTATGATCCGCAGCAAGATCAACAACTCATGCAGTATGACAGAACATATTCTCAAGCCATGTGTCACCTTGCTGCCGGCAACTGGGAACAAACCATCGCCCTTCTGAGTCCGTTAATGAGCCAGCACCCCACAGAGAAGAAACTGTATCACGCTGTCTTACGGGCAGCAACTCAGGACTTCGGGGACATAGACATGGATAATACCACCAATAGAACCATCGCCTCTGAAGCATGGGATAAACTGGTAAGGCTCAACGGCGTAACCGGTGAAATGATCAGATACGGCAGCCGACGCTATGAGAAACACAGAGAGGAACTCAACAAACAAAGGACAAGAATCCTCGCATGGATCTTTGCCGCCGCGTTCTGCGCTATCATTGCCGGGATACTTTTGGGCGCAGAGAGCTATTTTGTTGCGGTACTTTGTATAGGTGGTCTAGTTGGCTGCCTGTACAAGGTGTTCAGCTCGCGTCCCGTCAAGGTGATTAAACAGCTTATGAGTGCTGTGCCGAACTATCAACATAATCCGTTTATATAGGAGGACCCAAATGAAGAAGTTTTTTGATGGAGGAGAATACTTTGTCCTGACTTCCTATCGCATCAAGACAGTCCCTATCGCAGAGGACAATGAAGTCGGCTTAACGCTTGCGAAAACGATTTGCGAAGATGCTTGCTATCTATCCTCTGCAGGAACTGGACAAACATCAATTGAGATTCTTCGAATCGCCGGAAGAAAAACGGGTAGTCGCATTCATCATTTACTTACGATCAGAACCCATGACAGCTCTGAGCAGGATTGTGTTGTTCGTCAGGAAGCGCTCGAAAAAGGCATCCTTTCACTTCTTCATCAGTCTGGTTTTACAGCCGAGGAAGTGCCATTTGATGGCTACAGAAAGCATATTTCCGCGATGGAAGCAGACTCGGTCTGGGCATTAATGAAACAGGATATCCAGGAATACGGCATACAGGAAACATATATATCACCGTCCGTGGTCGAAAGTGTTGACTGGAAGCGGATCTATTCAGTTTTGGACGGCTCCGGCTGTGGTTTATGTATTCAGATTATTCCTGCACTGCTGTCTGATAACGAACGTCGACTGATCGCAAAGAACACTGCTCGCTGCGCACAGGCCATGGATGGCGTAGTTCCCAATTTGCGTGACGGCCTTGCTGCGGCGTCGGCAGAACGTTGGAAATACTATGCTAAAGAGATCATGCATCCTTTTGCGGAAGTAAACATTGTGGTTGCTGGGACAGTAGCCGATGCCGCACTGGTTACTGCCAGATTAAAGCAGTCTGTGCAGGAGACAACCTTTCGAACCGTTGTCGTTTCAGAGTACCAGAGGTATAGCATTTATAACCAACCGTGGAAAATCTCTCACGATCTTAAGAAAGCGGATGCCGCAAATTTTTTAAGCAAGTGGACATCGGACGAGATTTCACAAATCTTTCAGCTGCCGGTGCAAGGCAGCTACTTCATTGGCATTGATAGAAACCCATTTTCTTTACTGCCTGAAATTGATCTCTTACCCGAACAACTGACTTGCGATGATAAAGAAAGTCTGTATCTGGGGAGATCAGTATATTCATCACAGCGGTTATTTGTTCCCCTTGAACAGCTGCTACTCCATACCGCTGTAATGGGGAAATCGGGTGTTGGCAAAACCACTCTCTTGAAGCAACTGATAACACAGTTCCAACGTCGCAGTATTCCTGTTTTGATACTGGAGCCAGTCAAGCGTGAATACCGCGATTTGGTCGCAGGCATGAAACTTCATGCAGCATTACATTCTTGCACCACGATGAATGAAAACGGAGTGC
>OLVU01000266.1_pt1 | contig 47783 bp, 55 predicted proteins | sample 1673321 | NCBI WGS metagenome assembly OLVU01 (sample SAMEA3178942, study PRJEB25190) | human gut metagenome | biome: human gut; feature: human-associated habitat; material: faeces | place: Austria | collected 2013 | reverse complement strand
AGTAGGCGGCAGGCTGCACGGTGGCGCTGCGGCCGTAGATGGCATTAGACTTGGACGCATCCAGACTGAACTTATATACATCAGAAAAGTTACTGTATTCGCCCGTAGATGCGATCGCGCTGCCGGCAGTGAATGCGCCAGATACCTTATGTTCACCCTTTTTTACATCCGCGACAAAAGAGCCTGTGATATTCGGCAGTCCGGCCTCCACGGTGGCGCCCGCTGCGTGGCCGCCGCCAGCACCCATCAGTACCCGGTTCTGCGCAATCTCCTGCCATGTACCGCCGAACAGTGCGGCAGGGCTTGTACGTGCGGTGCTCTGGTAGATGCTGCCCACGGGAAAAGGATCCACGCTTTTCAAGCTTTTCAACAGCGCATCCACCTCGGCACGGGTATAAAAGCTGCCACCCCTCATGGATTCGATCACGGCCTTCCACTGCTGCACCAGCATGCCGGTGGGGATGCCCTGCACACCGTCCCGCATCACGCCGCAGACGGTCTCGTCTGCGCGGGTGTCGTAGATGTCGGCGGTGGTGACGGAAGTGCTGCCTGCAGGGCGCTTGATCTCGGCAAGGCAGAGGTCGTAGATCAGCTCGGTGCGGGTGATGGCCGGGGCAGCAGGCCCGGCAGAATTCGGGACACCTTCCAGCACCTGCAGGCGGGTCTTTTTGGCGGCGGCATCGTAGCGCAGAACCACACGGTCAATGCGGCTGCGTACAGGGTCCGCTTCGGTGAGCACCACGGTGGTGGGCTGCTCCATGATGATGCTGCGGCCCTTGAACCGTGCCGGGCGCACCCATGCCTGACCGGCGCTCACCTGTACGCTCAGGCCGCCCTGTGCCGTGACGGAGAAATCCTCCTCGGCGCTGTACACGCCGCTCAGGCGGGTGGCGAGGTAACCCGAAGCGTCGTCGGCATCGTAGGTAATGCCGTTTTCGGGGTAAGTAATGATATCAGCCATAAAGTCCTCCTTTCAGGTCTTGTGCCATGTGGGCGTGCCCAGCCGGATTGTGCGGGTGGTGCCGCTGTCCTCGCTCTGGGTGATGATGTCGGCCACGCGCACCATGGCGGTGTAGCCCAGCTGAGGCAGGCTTGCGCTCAGCACATCGCCCACCTGCAGGGTATCATCGTCCACGTCAAACTCGATGCTGCCGGTGCGCAGCTGGGCCAGCAGCTTTTCACCGCCCCGGTCAGCCAGCTTTTCCAGATAGCTCTGGCTGGTGCTGGTCTCGCCGTCCTCCGGCTGCACGTCACGGGCATCGACGTACATTTCCCGCCGGTCGGAGCCGGTAGCGTTCACATCGCCCACCCAGACGGTGGCGCGCTCGTCACCTTCGCCAGCGCCCTGCACAAGGGCGATGTTGGCGTAGTCGGTGTCGGCAAAGCTCCACCCGGCATTCAGCAGGTTGCCCCACCGGGGGCTGTATCTGCGGTTTGGGTCGAAGGTGGGCCGGAAGCACTCGAAGAGCAGCTTTTTCTTGCTGCCCTTGCCGTCCAGCACGATGCGGAACCCCAGATCACAGGCCTGCCCGATGGTCTTGCAGTAGTCGAACACCGTACCGCCGGAGGTCTGCTTTTCAAAGGTGGTGTCAAAGCCGTACTCGGTGCCCAGCGCAAGGCGGGGCCATGGCTTTGCGGCGCTCACAAGGCTGCGCATGGCGGATTCCGCGTTCTGGTTCTTCACCGTCACAGCAGAGACGCGCTTTGTCAGCAGCCATGTTGCCGGGTAGCCGGACACCACAAGGTTCGCGTCCTCGTTCTGGTTGGCGCGGGCGCAGATGCGCATGGGGATGCGGGGGCTTTCGTCGCTGCGCACCAGCCAGCGGCCCTCCTGCAAAAGCTGCAAGTTCTCGGCGGTGGGGCGCACTTCCAGCGTGAAGCTGCCCTCTGAGTAGTAAGGGCTGTCCCAGTAAAAAGACACCCACACATCCACCCAGCCCACGCGGGCAAGGGTGTCTGCGTCCAAAACGTCTATTCGCATAGCGGTTCGGGCAGAATGCCCGCCTCCATCGGGTAAAAGCTGACGGATGCCTGCAGGTAACCGGAGCCGTTTTCGGCCTGCATGGAGAGCACGTTATCGCCGGGCTGCAGCTCGGTGAGGGTGCTGTCCTCGTCCAGCTTTGCAAAGATGTTCTCGGTCACGCCTGCCCGGGTCAGGGTGCAGGCCAGCCGGTCGGATGTGCTGCGGTAGATCTCCAGCGTCTCGTCCGGCTGCAGGGTCAGGTCAAAGCCGATGAAGGCCCCGGTCTGCAGGTCCACCACCTTGGGATGCGTCACCGGCATGTCGCACCGCAGGGTGGCCGTGAAGGGCACCGGCAAGCTGCCCTCGTTGCGCAGCACTGCCGCCGTGCCGTCCCGCTTGATGCCGTAGATGTGGCTGTCGTAGCAGACGGGGAAGCTAAACGCCTTTTCGTACCCGCCCAGCAAGCTGCTGACGGCGTTGAGGTCGTACCAGAAGGGCTTTTCGCTGTAGAGCATCAGCTCACAGCGCGGGTCCGGCGTGTAGCTGGAAAAATAAGGCAGTTTTTGCAGCACGAAGCGGGTGAAATAGTGGTCGCCAAAATAGAGGGTGCCTTTGGTGAAGTAGGGCAGCTTTTTGGTAAAAGCTCTTGCACGGGTCAACGCATCCCTGCCCCAGAACACGACCGACAGGGTGCGGGACACGCCGGAGACGCTCTGACCCTCCACGGTGTCGCCCACCTGACCGACACCCTGCGCGGTTTTCAAGTCCACGTCGATGCCGTTGAGCGGGTCGAGAGCGTAAGGTGTATCGTAGTCCCAGCCCAGATGCAGGACGGCACCGGCATCTGTCACGATCTTGAGATGATCCTTAAAAAGCACAGTGTCCTCCTTTCATCGTTTGCGGGCCTTGGCCTTGTCGGCTTCCCAGCGGGCTTCCCGCTGTTGTGCGGCGGCGGTGTCGTGGCCGTTGTAGAAGTTCTGGATGATGTTGGTATCACCCTCCCGGTGGTAGCTGTTGGCAGCAGACACCACCTGTGCGGTGCCGGAAGCGGCCACGGTGCTGCCCAGACGCATGTTGTCGGAAAGCACCAGCGCTCCCGCCTGCCGGATCATGTCGGCAAGGGCAGAGTTGGTCTTTTCCAGCGCCTTGGTGTTGGCGTTGATGGCATCTTCCAGACTGCCGGTGCCGGTGGTGATGTCCACGCTGCCCATGCCGCCGGAGCCGGACGAACCGCCGCCAGAGGAACCGCCGCCGTGGCTTACGTTCTTTTTGGAGCCGCCCATGCTGCCCACGATGGCCGCAATGGCAACGCCCAGCGCGACCGCTGCCGCTGCCACGATCAGGCCCATCGGGATGCCGAAAACAGTCGCGCTCAGAGCGGCAGAGATGGCGGTCAGCAGGCCTTCAAAGGCTGCACCGACCGCGCCGATCAGGGAAGCGACGCCCGCAAAAATGGTGGGGAAGCTGGACAGCAGACCGCCGCTCAGGCCCTGACTGATGGCAAGGGCCGCATCGCTCAGCGGTGTTTTCAGCCCGCCGAAGATCTCTATCAGGGTGGAGCCGAGGCCCTGCGCCTGCTGCCAGACCTCAGAGAAGCCGCCGGTCAGGCCGTGCACGATCTGCCCGCCCAGATCAATGGCACCCTGTACCAGCTGATCGCGGGCACCGCCCAGCGCTTTGTTGAGCTTAGTCACGATGCCAAGGGCAAAATCATTGACCTGCTTCTTCTGGTCGGCAGTCAGACCGCCGTAGATGGTGCTCGCCACCCACTTGCCGATGCCCAACCAGTCCTGATTCTTGACGGCGGTGTACAGATCATCGAAGGTGCCAAGCATGCCGCTGTCTGCTTCGGTCTGCAGCTCCTTCCACAGGCCGTCGAAGGTGTTCTCGCTGGACTTTTTGATCTGCTCGGCCACCTGCACGGTGCCGTCGGCCGCGACGGTCTTGATCTTCTCCACCGTCACAAGGGCACCGTCCACCACGTCGTCGTAGACCTCGGTGATGACCTGCTTCTGGGTCTCGGTGCCGTCGGTCAGGGTCTCGGTGACGGTCTGGGTGGTGGTCTTGACCCCGTCTGCCAGCGTCTCAAAGGTGGAAGTGACCGTCTTGGCGGTCTCGCGCACCGTCTCCATGGTCTGCTTGACGGTCTTGGTGCCGTCCGCAGCAATGCTGGTGACGGTCTTGATGTCCTTCAGCACACCGCCCACCATCTGCCGGGAAGTCTCGGTGATGGTCTGTTTCTGCTGTGTAGCACCGTTCGCCATCCGTTCCGTGACGGTCTCCACGGTCTTGGCCACGCCATTGGTGAGGGTGGTGGCGCTGTCGGTTACGGACGCGACCACGGTCTTGGCTGCGTCCTTGACCTTCTTATTTCCGCGGTCGAGACCCTGCGCCAGACCGTTGCAAACCTGCACGCCGATCTCGTCAAAGACTTTGGACGGGGAGTGGATGCCCAGCCGCCCCTTGACCCCGGAGACAAGGCCGTTAATGCCGTTGCTGACCCACTTGGCCAGGCGGTTCCATGCACCCTTGATACCGTTCAGCAGGCCGCTGACGATGTTCTCGCCGATATGGCCCCACTCGTCCATGCTGCCGTCCCACACGCCCACCAGCTTTGCCACGCAGGCGAGGGCGGCCTCTGCCAGATTTTCGATGCTGTAGAGGATGCCGTCCACAAGGGTTGTCATTATGGCGGCAGCGCACTCGAGGATCTTCGGCAGATTGGAGATCAGTGCGGCGGCGAATTTGGCGATCGTCGCGCCTGCGGCCTCGATCAGACCCGGCAGGTTATCAGTGATGCCGATGATGAGGCTCTCGATGATCTGCAGGCCCGCGGTCATCATCTCGTCTGCGTGGTCGCCGAGGTAGCCGATAAATCCGGCGATGACCTCAGCGGCGCTGGCGATCAGGTCCGGGATGTTGTCCACAAGCCCCTGTGCCAGAGCGCCCAGCACTTCGGCAGCTGTGTCAAGCATAGCCGGTGTAGCTGCTACGATGTCCTCGGTCAGTTGGGTGATGATCTCCACGCCGGTCTGCATCAGGCCGGGCAGCTGTGCCGCGATGCCCGCCGCCAGATCGGAGATGATCTCACCGGCAGCGGCCAGCATAGCTTCGGGGCCACCCTCAGACAGGGCGGTGGTCAGCTGGGTGAGGCAGTCTGTGCCCCACTTGACCGCTTCAGTCAGGGTGGGTTCCAGCTCATCATAGACGGCCAGCTGCATCCCCTCGAACGCCGAGGACATGATGGTCATAGCGCCCTGCAGATTGTCGATCTGAGTTTCAGCCATCTGCCCCATGGCACCGTCAGCGCTGTCGATCTGTGCGGCCAGCGTGTCCCACTGATCACCCTGTGCTGCCAGCAGGCCATTGACGGCGGCGAGGTCGGTCTTGTTGAACAACCTGTTGATGATGCTGTCCTTCTGGCCCTGCGTCATGCCGTTCATAGCGCTGTTCAGGTCGCCCAGAATGTCATTCAGCCCGCGCATTTTGCCCTGCGAATCGTAGACTTGCAGGCCCAGCTTCTGCATCTTTTTGGCTGCTTCGTCGGTCGGGGACTGCAGCGACAAGATAATGTTGCGCAGGTGGGTACCGCCCTCCGCGCCCTTGATGCCCACGTTTGCCAGCAGACCCAGCGCGGTGGTCAGCTCGGTGGTGCCGCCTTTCAGGTTTGCGGCGGTGCCGCCCACGGTCAGGATGGCTTCGCCCAGCTGGGATACGTTAGCGTTGGCTTTGCTGGCTGCCATGGCCAGCTTGTTGCCGAAGTCGTCCACGTTCTGCTTGTTCGCTTCGATGTTCAGCGAGGCCATAGCATCGGTGACGAGGTCGGATGCGTAGGCTAAGTCCATGCCGCCTGCCGCAGCCAGATTCAGCACGCTGGGCAGCACCTCGGCGGCTTTGTCAGCGTCATAACCTGCCAGCGCCAGATAGTTCAGCGCGTCCGCTGCCTGTGTAGCGGTGAATTTGGTGGTGCTGCCCATCTCTTTGGCGACCTTGGTCAGATTGTCGATCTGATCCACCGTGGTGCCCATGGTGGCGGCTACCTGGGACATGGACGCATCAAAATTCATGCCGACGCTGACCGAGGATTTTGCCAGACCCGCCAGCTTAGTGGCGGCGGTCTTGGTCAGGTCGGAAATCAGATTACCGGCGGCAACCGTCATGCTGGATACGCCTTTGGTAAAGCCGCTGGTGTCCAGCTTGGTATCGCCGGTAATGCTGTAATCTGCCACGTGTGTCCACCTCTCAGTCGTGAGCGCGGGCACAAGGGCACAGGCTTAAAGTTTTATCTCGATTTCCCGCTTACAGGCGGGATTTTTGCATTTTACCCACACGCCCGTAGCTGTGGCGTGCGGCTCTGCCCATACCGGCAGCGGTCTGCCGCAGTGCGGGCAGGGGATGGGAGCGCGTTCAGCGGCCACGGAAACGGGCAATGAAGCTTGCATTGTGCTCTTCGACGGTCTGCGCACGTGCTGCACCCCCTCTCAGCTCAGCGGGCAGGGCAAAGCGTTCCCGCTGCTCTTCGTAGATGCGGCGCTTCTCCGGGTCCATGTCAGAAAGGTCTGCGGTGCGCCAGTCGATGATGCGGCTGAACATGCAGTCCTCGCCGATCACGCCCCGCAGTAGCGCCCGGAAGCGGAACCAGTGCGGCTTTTCCCGGGTCAGATCGATGCCGTAGATCCGCTGGAACGCGGCCACAATGTACGGCGCGTCGCACTGGTAATCAAAGGGCAGTGTAGCTGGTGCTTCCGATTCACCGGAAGCGTCACCACCGGATGCCGCCCTTTCACCCGCCTGATAAAATTCCAGCAGGTGCCGGTAGCCGTCAAAGAGCATCTGGTCGTCCGTCAGAAAGCAGTGCGGGTCCTTGTAAAAGCGCCAAATTGCGCTCCGGGCAAAGCCCACCGGGTCGGTGTTAACACTGCCCCGGACATAGGAGTTGACCAGCCAGACCATGGGCCGGAAATCCGGGACGATCTCGTGTCCGTGCCACCGGGTGGGCAACTCGTCCAGCAGCAGATCAGACATGGCGCTCTGCGGCGATCTGCAGTGCGTATGCCGCCAGCTGCTGCATGGCATCAGGATCGTCCCGCAGAGCGTCTACGGCCTGCCGGGCATCGATCAGCTGCTCGGTTTTCTGCTCGTCGGTCAGAGCGGGAACCACCACGTCGGGCTCGCCGCCGTAAGAGACCTCAGCCTGACCACGGATGAAGGTGTCCTCGGTCGTAGTCTTGGGCGTAGAAATGACCTTGTAGGGGACGGTCTTTTTCTGTTTGGCAACGGCACGGCGCTGCTCGCGGTTCATGGGCATTGCGGCCGCCTGCTTTACGGTGGCCTGTTCTGCGGCGATGGCTTCCTTGATGGAGTTCGTCACACGGACACATGCGCCGAAGTTGTTTCCGTCCAGGCCCAGACGTTCTGATGCGCCCTCGCCCAGCAACTCGTCGAAGTAGCCCATCATAAGGCGGCACTGGCCGCGCAGGATGTCGGCGGTGCCCGTATGCGCGCGCTTGCTCTCGCGGTCAGAAGCCGCCTGCATGTGCTGCTGTGCCGCGTCCATACGGTCGAGGTCGTTAGCGTTCAGCGCCGAAAATTCAAATTCCTGCCCACAGATGATCATGTATCTGTACCTCCTATAAAATGCGCCCCTGCCAGAGGTGACAGGGGCGATATTGGTTTTATGTTACGCGGTGACGTCGGTCAGGTAGTCAAAGGCTTTGGGAGTGCCCACCGCCTTGACATCCACCGCAAAAGTGGCGGGGGCGTTTGCAGAGCCGCCCACGTCGCTGGTGACGACCAGAGAAGCATTGCCCGTCTCGCCCTTACCGGTGCGGACGCTGAAGTAAACGTAGGATACGATCACGTCCTTACCGGTGCCGTACTTGATTTTGTGGCTCAGCACAAAATCCTGAAATGCGTCGCCTACGCAGCGGTTGCCGTTGACAGCAAGGGTGCGCTGGGTGCCGGTCTTGGTGGTGACGGTACCGGTGCGGATGAACGCCTCGTCCGTGGTGGAAGCATTCAGGGAGCCGGAGTGCTCCTTCACGTGGTCGGCGCAGACGATCCATGCGGATTCTTTGGTCTGCTTGGTTTTATCAGTCTGAATGGCGAGGATGAAGTCGTCGGTGTTCTCCTCGCCTGCATAGTCGGCGCTGGGCTCGATGTCCTTCTCGGACTTGAGCGCGGCCAGAGTTTCGGCAACAGTCATAGATTATCTCCCTTTCTGGTAGTACTGGAGTTGAAGTTGGATCTGGAAGCGGCAGCTGCTGGCATCCTGGCTCATGATGTATCCGGGGGACAGGCAGACCACCTTTTCGGCCTTTTTGCCGTCAGACAGCGCCGGAAGGTTCCGCCGTCCGGACTGTTTCTCTACCCACTCGGCAAATTCATCCCAGAACGCGCTGTTTGCGGCCTGCTGGACGACCTCGGGCGAGTAGACCATGCGGGATGCCAGAACATAGTTCTTCGCCCGGCGGCTGCCGAGGAAGAACTGCTCCAGCACCATTGCCGTGGGTGTAGCTTCCAGTGAGAACTGCATCTGCCCGGTGTCGGCACCCAGATATTCGATGGAGAACACAACATCCCCGTTGTTGAGCGTCGTTGCCAGCGGGCAAGAGGCCAGCCAGTCCAGCATGGCTTTGATGTCTGCGGTCTGGCTCATTTGTTGACCTCCTTAGCACGGGTCTTGACAAACTGGATAAAGTCCTCTTTGTGGTCATCTACGCAGCGCTCACCCCAATGAGGCCCGCAGCCGTCCTCTCGGACACCCTGCCCACAGGGCAGACGGTAGTACTGCGCGGCTGCGTAGGGCGTGGTGTGCCGGATCAAGCCACTGCCCAGCACCGTGCTGTCCTTGGCGCTGTCTCGCAGCGCCCCAGTGCGTACCGGGACATAGGGCGTGACCAGCCGGATGAACTCGCCGTCCGCTTCCTTCTGCAGGCGCTGAAAGCCTGCCTCGGTGCGGTTCTGGAAGTTCGGGTCCCAGTGGATGCCGAGGTTGATCGGGCCGCTCATCCTGTTACCTCCACGTACCAGTGCGGGCAGCGCCCGTCCCGGTTATCCTGTACGCTGGTGACGGTGCCGACGTGCCCGCTAGGCAGCGTTACCTTGTCCTCCGGGGCCAGCGTCCAGTGACAGGCCCTTGCGGCTTCGTCTGCGGCCTTGAAGGCGGCAGGGTCGAGAAAGGTGCTTGCCGCGTTCAGCGGCGGTTCTGCCGTGCTCTGCGGGGCTGCTGTGGAGTGGCCCGGAAAAATGCAGATCTCGGAGCTGCTTTTCGGGGCAAAGCCGGAGCCTGCACCGGACTGTGCGCCGGTACCGGCTGCGGCCACCTCGCGGCAGCTCACGCCAGACAGCACCGTGGTGTAGCTGGTGCTGCCAGTGCCCTGCCGGATGCAATGCACCAGCGTGACACTCTTTGTTGCGAGAAGAGGTTTGCGCATGGCGGGCCTCCTCTCAGCGTCTGCGGGGCGGGTGATACACGCCGCCCTGATACAGCATCCACCGGGTAGACGGAGCAGAGAGCACCTCGTGCACGATCTGGCTCTGCCGTTTGCCCAGATACGCCTGCATATCCATGCCGCTGGCATAGCTCTCGGTGTAGCCGTGATTGCTCACGCTGGTCACACCGTCCCAGCTGGCACTGACCTCTTCGGAGAGGGCCACCAGACGGGACTGACACTGTGCCAGAAGCGCCAGCTGTTCAGGCTCTTTGGCAAGGCTGGCGCACCAGCGTGTGGCGCTCTCGATGAAGAATGCTGCGTCCACCGCCCGCGGGGTGAACTCTGCCTCGGTCAGCGCAGATCCGGGGTGCTGCGCGAGGTACTCAGGGTAGGTCAGCCAGCTGTCCATAGGTTACTCCTCGGCAAAGTTTGCCTTGGGGATGGTGATCTTGCCCATGCGCACGTTCTTGTGGTCGAACTTCAGCGCCCAGTTTGCCTTGTTGGTGAACTCGTCATCCGTCGGGGTGGGCTTGTTGATCTTATCGCCGTCAAAGGAGACACCGTTCGGGTGCAGAATGAAGGAGCGGTTATTGTACAGGATATCGGTGCCGCCTGCCTTGGCCGCATCATACTCGGTGTAATCCGGGGTGATGACCTTAGGATCGGCAGTCAGGACGGAACCCTGACCCAGCAGGAAGCTGTTGTAGTTGGTGCCGTCGTCGGTGCCGCGGTCATTCTCGACCACGACCAGACCGTTGATGGTGGGCAGACTGACCTCCTTCTGCAGCACGTTGGTGATCACGTACTTGTTGTAGTTCAGCAGGCCCAGCTTCTTGTACTCGGCCAGAATCTTGGAGTGCACCACCAGCAGACCGAACTTGCCGGAGAAATCGCCCAGGGCGGACTGCTGCACATCGATCAGCTGGTTGGCAGTGACACCGCCGGTCTTGACGGTCAGGGTATGGTTTGCCAGCCCGGACAGGCCCAGAACGGAATCCACCAGCTTAACCAGCAGGCTCTGCTTGTACATGCGCCAGTAGCGTCCGGTGTTGCGGGCAACAGCGGCCATGGGGTCGGCTGCAGTCAGCTCACGGGTCAGCTCGGTGGCCTTCCATGCCTTCATGCGGTCGATGCGGATCCAGGACTGCTTGCCGCCGGAGATCTCGGTGGGCACGTTGTCAGTGGTGCCGTCACGGACCAGCGGGGCATCGGTGTCAGGGTCCAGCGGGTTATAGAAACGGATGGTGCCCATCGTGCCGCCGTTGTCCAGAGAAGCGGCCAGGCTCTGGTCGCTTGCCAGAATGCCGGAGGCAAGGATGGAATCGGAGAAGGTGGCCTCCTGATCCACGAAGCCCTGATAGACCTCGGGGTCAAACGGAAAACCGCCAAAAGTGCCGGGAATAGGCATAGTTCAGTTACCTCGTTAGTGTCGTGCAGCTCTCACCAAAGCAGAGAGCTGCTGGAAAAGTGCCGGGTTACGGGTGCGCAGGGCCATGCGTTCCGCGCCAGTCATCTGGAGAAACTCCTGCAGGGTGGGCTGTGCGTTGCCGCCCTGGCTGCGGGGCTTCGGGATGATGATCGGGTTGCCCTGGGGCTCGTTGCCCGGCTGCGGTTCGGGGCCTGCGCCGTCCTGCGGGGCGGGGGCACCCTGCTGGAACAGGTACGGCTTGCGGGATTTGAGGTCAGCGAATGCCTGCTTGACATCCTCGGCCTGATTCTTGCTCTCGCGCAGTGTAGCTCTGTTCGGCAGCAATGCGATGGCATCGTTCTCGTCCAGAGCGCCGGCCTCGTGGGCCGCAGCGCGCAGCACACCGTTGAAGGCGAACTCTGCAGCCTGCTGGCTCAGCTGATTGGTCAGGTTGGTGATCTGACTGCGCAGATCGTTGACGTCCACGCCGTCGAAGGCCGCCAGACCCTGCTGTGCAGTGGCCAGCTGCGCCTGCAGGCCCTGTACAGTGGCCTGATGGGCGGCTGCGTCTAGACCGTGCAGCCGCATCACTGCGTTGATCTGCTCTTCGGTCAGGCCCTCGATGGCTTTCAAATCCTCACGTTTCATGGTCTACCTCCCATTGGGCCTACAGCATTGTTGTCGCGTTGCTGTGCGCGGGCCCTTGCACCTCTCTGACACCGGGTGCGCGGTGTAATCTGGTGCTATCGTATCACACTCCGGCGGGCAAAAACGTTATGACTTGAGCGCTGCATACCTGAAACAAAGCATACCAAAATCCCTATAAACCCTACGCGTGCGGGCATCAAGCGCGTTCTCACGCATGTATACTCTTCTTTTCTTCTGATAAGGGTCAGGATAAGAGTTTGAGTATGTCTCTGTATGTTTTGCCCAAAAACCCGCATGAACACTCACTTTTTCGTGGCTACAAACTTTGTATGCAACCTTTTGTTGCAACTGACAGGATTTCTGTTGCAACTGTATGCAAGCAAAACACCCCGCGCCGGGAGGATTGTCCTCTTCAGCGCGGGGTGTTTTGTGGTGTAGCGGTCACTTCTCGTCCGGGGCGAGGATAAGCTGGGAGCCATCCGGGAGGATGAATGCCAGCCTTGCGCCGCAGAGGGCGGCAGCCTTGGCGAGGTCTTTTGCCGACCAGCTGTCCCTACGCAGCTTGTTGCTCATGGCCTGCGGGGTGGTCATGCCGAACGCTGCGGCAAAGGCGTTTTGGTCGGTGCTGGTCATTTCCAGCAGGGCTTTCACTCTGGATGATGTGGTCATTTTGGGTCACTCCTTCCTGCCACAAGGATATGACTTGCCATGGCAAAAGTCAACAACAAAAAGAAATTAAAAAATAAATCAAAAACAACTTGACTTTGTGCTTGTGCAGAGGTAACATACAGCCATCGGAAGGGTTTCTGGATAAAAAATAACGGAGGAAAATGAAAAATGGCAAATCCGAACGAGATGAGCAAGACCGAGATGCGGCTGGAAATCAACGCGGCCGAAGCAGTGGTGAACAATGGCGGTACCCTTTCGCAGGAGCAGTGGGACCGCGTGTTTAAGATGCTGCAGCTGGTCAAGGAGGACTAAACCATGAAGAAGGAACTGCGCGGCCAGCTGGGGATGCTGGCGTTCAGTATGGACTCTCAGTGGTGCGTCATGCACCGGGAGGACCTGCCGGAGCCGACCCGGGTGTGCGCCGAGGGTCAGTACCAAGGGATGATCTTCACCCTCACCGCTCTGGGCGGTGACTGGGTCAGGGACGACAAGGGCAAGCATCGGGCGTTTCTGATGGGCGAATCCAGCCGTGACACCGACGAGTACACCAACAAGGAGGACTGAACCATGCGTGATCTGAGCATCGAAGAGATCAAGACCGCCGCCGATCCGGTGGCTGCCTGCAAGGAGCAGATTCGCCGCTGGAAGATTTCTTATTCCCGCTACTGCGGCTCCCGCCGCGGCGGTCTGTATTATGAGGATCATATCGCAGCACTGGAAAAGTTGCTGCACGAGCTGAAGGAGGACTGAACCATGAAATTCTATTACAAAGGCCAGCTGGTGCGCACCAGCAAGACACACGCCTACAACTGGGCAATCCTCGAAGAGAAGGACGACGGCACCTTGAAGGTCTACGGCTGCCGGGCTGAACGGGCAGCGGCTGACACCGAACTGACGCAGGTCATTCGCAGGGGACACCCCTATGCGAGGGTCGTCCCTCTGGACACCGAGCCGAACCCTCCGGCGCTGACCTTCGACCAGTTCATGGCTCTGGCCCGCGAGAACTACGGTAAGGGCGGCGACGGCTACGTCGAGTGCTGGGACGACCGCACCTTCGCCTATTTTGTGAAGGAGTTCGGGCCGATCACGAGGGCCAGCGCGCTGGATGCTTTTGCGCAGGCGCTGGATCAGGAGAACGAAGAGCGGGCAATCCGCAATGCTGCTGCGAAAGGAGAATGGTGATCATGAAGAAGCTGAACATCACTTACGACACCGCGGAAATCGAGAACGGCGAGAAGATTGTCGGTGAGACCTGCTACTCCGTCAAGATGCAGGACGCGCTGGCAGAGCAGCTGCTCCGCGACCCCGGCTCCTGCGGGGCCATCGATATGGCCCACCTCGAGTTTCTGCTCCAGAGCGTGGAGATCCTGCAGGGCCGGAGATTTGTGGACGGCAGCATCAAGCACTATGAACTGGTAAAGGAGGGCTGATCTATGAAGAAGGTCAACTGGAAGGTGTACAACGAGGCACTGGGGGCGCTTCAGGCACAGTTCACCAAGTGGGACGGCATTCGGATTTTCGACCGTAACTTTGCCCAGCAGGGCGCACCGGTTCGGCTGGGTGTCCAGTGGGCCTCCCTCGGCCTCAAGAGCCCGGAGGAGGCTGCCGAGTATGCAAACCGGGTCCTCGACGCTGCCATGGCGGCAGAGAACTTCGTGTACAACGGCTATGTGGTGGACTATGATGGAGGTGATCAGTGATGCGGGGATTCCGAACGGAAATGCGCGTGGACAGCCAGCTTTGGCACGAGGACAGCTTCGAGCTGAACGGCTCGGAGATTCGGTGGCAGGCCAAGGTCTGCGAGAAGCACAGCGAGTTTGGTATCGACGGTGGCAGGATCCTGAAGCTCTGGGTCAGTCAACTGCCGCCGGGCGATGTGCGTTACTGGCAGGAGGTTGCTTATTATGACCGTGGGTGGTGTACCCGACCGCTCACCCCGGAAGCGAAAGCCGCAGTTGAATATGTTGTTGATAAGTTCCGGTGAATTACCCCAACAAGAAAAGCCCTGAAGGTGCATTCCTTCAGGGCTTTTGCTTTGCTTATTTGTCAGCCGATCTTTTCAACTTCGCCGGTTTCCTTGTCCACAAGATATTCGGCCAGAACGGTGCCGCTACCCAGAGTATTTGCGTCATGCTCCTCTTTGGGGACGTAGTCCTGCACGGTTACATCCAGTTGCCCGCCCATGTTCATGATCTTCGTGGTGGTGTTGTAGTTGAAGTTCACAATAAAGTGGATCTCGCTGTCGTCGGTGAAATACTGCTTGTAGTAGTCCAGCGCATACTCGCTCATGTCGATGTTCTCTGCAATCAGCGAAATACGCCAGTTGCCGGTGTTATCGTTGCGCACCTTGCTTACCGAGAACTTGATGCCGTCCAAAGGCGAAGCTTCGGTGCTGACTGCGCTCTCCGGTGCAGCGCTGGTGCTTTCCGGCTCGGCGCTGACGCTCTCGCTCACGGAACTGGCCGGAGCGCTGGATGCTGCGCTACTGGCGGTGCTGGAAGAGCTGCCGCCGCAGGCGGTCAAGCCGAGCGCGAGGGCGAGCAGCACAATACCCGCCCGGATTCGATTCTTGATCTTCATAGTGTGAAACCTCCTTTATTCTGGCCTGAATTATAGCACGGCCTTTTCAAGAAGTCCAGCACACTCATTTTCGTGCCTGCGCGGCTGCGCTGGCCGCTTCGCTGCGGCCAAAGCCGGGCACGCTCTCCCGCAGCTGGTACTGCTGCAGCCCGGTCTGACTGAGGAAGTCTTTCATCTTTGCACGAGAGGCCGCCAGCTTTGCCGCTGCGGCCTTTTCGGCATCCTTCTGGCCGCTTTCCTTCGCCACAAGAAACGCCCGCTTGTCGGCCCTGATCTGCCGCTCCTGGGCGCGCTGCATCTGGGTGGCCTTGTACCGGTCAATATCCTTACCGTTGTAGGTCACGGTAGCCGCATTGATCGCAGCCAGCCGTTCGGGGGTGTAGCTGCGAACACTTGCGCCCTCCCAGTACATTGCCCAGTTATGGGCACAGTTGGCCCCCATGAAGCCGCGCACGTCGCCGTAGCCGATATCGTCCAGCGAGAGATAGCCGTGCCGACCGCTGCGGCTGACGATCTGGCCCTGCCACCAGCTGTGGTTGGTCAGGTCCTGCCCGCCGTCGCCGGTGCGGGCACCCACGTGGGCATCCAGCTCCATCAAATCGCACTCCAATGCGTCTGCGTTGTGGCGGGTGATCTCTCCGGCAGTCTGGTTGATGCCGGTGCGGGTAGCCCGCAGCACCACTACGTCCAGCGTGTCCACGTGGCCGCTGGGGTAGGTGATAGCCCCCACACCTTTTGCTGCTAAAGCATTCAACGCTCGCCGTGCTGCATTGTCGGAGCTGAACGCGCCGCTGGCGGCATCCATGTGGGCTATGTCCAGATAATACGCCAGCTGCCGCTGAGTGGTCTCCACCATGTTCTGGTTGCCCATCACAGCGCGGGTCTGGGTCAGGTTGTACAGGGTGTTCATGGTGCGCCGGTAGCCGCTTTCCAGCAGCTGCTGCGCTTCCTCACTCTCGCCCAGAGGGGCCAGAGAGCGGCCTGCCGCGGCTGCATCCAGCATGTCCTTGGTGTATGCTTGTTTTATTGCCTGGGCAAACACAGCGGCTTCCTGGGACCCCAGCTCCTGCACAATGGTCTGCATCTGCCGCAGAAGGTATGCCCGGCTCGCGCCCAGCGCCTGCGCCCGGAAGCTCTGCCACTCCGCTGTGGAGGTGATCTTGCCCGCCTTGATGATCCGGCGCACCATGTCCCGCAGGATACGTTCGTTCAGCTCGTCCCACGGGGCCGCCATAAGCCCGGCGTAGCCGTTAACTTCGTCCGGGGTCAGCATGGCGTTACCCGGTGGTGGCGGCCGCCCTCTACCGTGACCTCAAAGCCCAGCAGCCGGACAATGCGCAGGGCCTCGTAGTATTTCTCCCACAGCGCAGGGCTGCGCAGAATGCGTGCGTTCGCCATCAGCCAGTCCAGCCGTTCCGCGGTCTGCTTCATCCGGGCGAATTTCGTTTTAGCCGTCGCCATTGTCGATCACTCCTTTCAGGATGTCATTGGCCCCAGCTTCCTGCTGGATGGCCTGCACTGCCCGTGTAGCGGTCTCTTCGTCCTCGCCAAAGAAGTGCCTCCGGTACTCGGTCTTGCTGCGCAGGCCCATGCTGACCTCCTGCTGCCACTGGGCCATCTCGGACAGGCGGTCAAGGATGATGCTGTCATCCCACTTGAAGGAGATGTTCAGTTTGCCTTTGCCGGGTGCGCCGGGAATGTGATCTGCCCAGTAGTCCAGCGCATCGATCAGGCCGCGCAGAGTGTCCTCCAGTGCTGCCTGAAGGTCGGAGACCGTGGAGTACAGCTTCTGCTTGCTGCTGACGATCTCGGTGGCGGTCTTTTCCACGTCTGCCACCTGAGACAGCACACCGAAGCTCAGGCCCGCGTGGCTTTCCACATTGCGCAGATACTGGTTCAGACCGGACAGGTAGCTGCCGTCCCGCAGGGCGGGGGAGAACACCTGATAAAACGGGGCACTGTCCGTGATGCCGGTGTTGACGTTGATGCCGTGGAACAGCCGCTCTCTGTGGTGCGGTGCCGTGCTGTCGATGGCTTCCGGCGGCACGCCGTATTCCCTGAGCGCCTGCGCTTTGGACAACTGCTGCCCGGTGGCGCTGGGCTTGAGAAATTTCTCATCCGTGTCTACCGCCAGCTCTCCGCCCTCGTACTCCCAGTCCAGCCGTGTGTACTGTTCGTCGGCATCGATGATCTGCTTGCGGGCGGGTTCAAACATAGCCGCGCCCAGCTCACTGTCCGGATCGACGCTGTTAACAATAGGCGTAACAAAATATCCCACCGGGAGCTTTTCCAGCCCGGTCAGGTACGCTACCGGCTGGATGTCGTCCCACTCCGGGCGGATGCTCAGATCCTCCGGGCTGCCGAGACTGTCCTGTGTTGCGCTGCGGAAGGCCAGGTTGACCACTTTGGTGCAGGGAAACTGTGTGGGCGCTGCAAGGTCGTAATCTTCCAGCTGCGCCAGCTCTTCATCCCGCAGGTCTGCGCGGCTTTCCAGCACGTGCATCCACTCCATGCGGTGGTAGTAGTTATCGTCATCCTGAATGCTGTCGATGAACACGCCCTCGGTCAGGCTGCCCTCCACGTCGTGGGCCACGGGGAAGTACCGGGACGCGTTGCAGAAGGAAATACCCAGCTTTTTGCCGCTCTGGTAGGGCTTCCAGATGCCGCTGCCAAGGGCCAGCGCCACCGTGAAGATGCGCCGTCTGCGGGGTGTGAGCACCCGCTGCAGCTGGGCGTTGATCCAGTCGGCACGGTCGCTGCCCGCCACCGTGGCTTCCAGCTCCAGCGTGGTCAGCCGTGCCAGCTCTGCGCAGATCAGCGCGGGCAGGTCGAGGGTCAGGGTTTCCGGGTTCTTATCCAGCGGCAGACCGTTGATGGCGGCATCGTACCAGTCCTCAATGGCCCGCTGCATCCGGTTGGTGACAAGGGTCTTGCAGCCGATGATGTTCTCAATGTCGGCGTGGTTTATCATGCGTTCTGTACACCTCTCTTTTGCCAGACGTCCTCAAGGGCGTATCTGGTCATGTCGATGCTGTGGTTTGCCGCATCGACAAAGCCCGGCATCACTTCGCCGGTCTTTTTGTCGAGGGCGTACTCATACTCTGAAAATTCTCGGGCCGTCCATGGGCAGCGCTGGGGGTCAATGACGATCTTTGCGCGGCTCTGCAGCCACTTCATGCCGTCGGTGACGGATGTGCCACCGTGGGCGGCGTACTTCCGGCAGCCGCGCAGGCGGCTGAACCCCAGATCCCGCAGTGTAGCGATCGACCGGTTGGCCGCGCTGTCCGCGATGATCTCATCGTGCAGGTGCCTCTTGAGCACCTCGGCCAGCTGGGCATCGGTCTCTTTCTGGGCCCGGTGCTCCTCGTAGATGTAGACGGTCTGCCGGGCGTGGTCGTAGCTCATGCCGCCGAAATGGTTCGGGTCGGGGTACCAGCCGAAGTCCAGACCGTAATAGCGGCGGTCAAACCCGGCGATCTCCTCGCTGGTGATGGGCCGCAGCTCCAGATTCTCAAAGACGGCGGTGCCGCAGCCCACCACCTCGCCCAGATACTCGTGGGCATAGGCCACCGGGTCACGCTGCTTCAGGGTCTCAGCGTCATCGAAGAAGCGGGGGCCCAGCCATTCGGGCGGGGTGGTTAGGTAGGTGGTGTGATGCCGGAACTGCTTCGGCTTTGCCTCCCGCTTGTACCGGTTGACCCAATGCCGCGCCATGGCGGGGGAGTTGAAGGTCTTGAAGGAAAAGCTGAAGGGGCCGCCACGGAACACCGACTGCTCCACGTTTCGTATCTCTTCGGGGCCATCGTACTGGTCGAACTCTTCAAAGTGCATCACGCCGAAGTAGCCGAACGGTACGGCGATGGATTTCAGCTTGCCGGGGTCGTCCAGACCGTAGAACTGGATGGTCTGCCCGGTGGGGATATAGGTCAGGGTATAGGGCTTCTTGGTCTGCTTCCACAAATGCCGGATGCCCATGCGGTCGATGACGCGGTTGTACTCCGGCCAGACACTGGTGGCGAGGGTGTTGCCAACCTTGCGCAGCACCACGGCATGGATGCTCGGCACCCGCATCACCAGCAGCACCACCTCGGTGGCGGCAAACGTCGATTTGAGAGAGCCGCGCCCTCCGTCGCCCAGATACTCGTTGTACTCACCCGACCAGATGGCGGTGTGGGCGGCGTAGTATTCAGGGATGATCAGGCTGCTTAGCTTCAGCTGCTGTTTCAGCAGGTTTGGGGGCTGCCGTCTTTGGTATGTCATCCACAAACACCACCTTTCCGTCGTAACCTCTCAGCTCCGGGTGCTCACTCCAATGCTCCGGATCTCGGTTTTTCAAAAAGAAGCACATCGCGCCCAGATCGCCGCTCTGGGCTTTCTTGAACAGGGCGTTCTCCACGCTGGCCAGCGCCGCCTCCGCACCTACGCTGATGGCCTTCTTGATGCGCGGGTCCTGCGTGCACCAGCGCCGGAAAGTGCGCACCGGCACGCCGATCTGCTCACAGATCTCCGCCTGCGTCAGACCGTGCATCGCCAGCCGCTGCAATCGCAGCAGCCCGCTGGGGCTGTTCCACTTGCTGATTTGGGATTCTCGTGCCAAGGTTTCACCTCCGTATGAGAAAACGGCACGCACCGGCTCTGCTTCCAGAGCCCTGCGGGCGGAGGATGACCCGTGTGCGTGCCGTTTTGGCTATGAAAAATGCCGGGGCGGGAAAGGAGTAAAAACCTGCCCCGGCGGGGAATGGTTATTTCAGGCGGACGGCCTTTTCACCGGTGAAGTCCTCCCAGCGCTGGACGATCACGTCCACATAGCGCGGGTCATACTCCATGGTGTAGCACTTCCGGCTCAGCTGCTCGCAGGCGATCAGCGTAGAACCGCTGCCGCCGAACAGGTCCAGCACGGTCTGGCCGGGCAGGGAGCTGTTCTTGATCAGCCTGCCGCACAGCACCACCGGCTTCATGGTGGGGTGCTCCGCGTTGCGGGGCGGCTTGTCGCAGCGGATCACGCTGCTGGGCTTCTCCGTCAGCAGCGCCTGCGCCTTGATGGCCCAGTCCAGCAGCTGATCCTTCTTCATGTGCCGCAGATCGTCCGGCTTTGCATCGTCGATGACGGTGGTCTGGCTGCGGTCGTTGATGAAGTAGTGGTTCGCGCCGGGCTTCCAGCCGTACAGGCAGGGCTCGTGCTGCCACTGGTAGTCGCTGTGGCCGAGAACAAGACTGTTCTTGACCCAGACCAGACACCCGTGTAAACCCCAGCCCGCCTCCCGGAACATGGCCCGGAAGGCCTCACCCTCCGTGTCTGCGTGGAAGATGTACGCGCTGGCACCGGTGCGGCAGGCATCGAAGGCCCGGCTGTATGCCTGAAGCAGGAACTGCCGGAACTGGCTCTCCGCCATGTTGTCGTTCTCGATCTTCTTGCCATTCGAGCCCTGATAATTCACGTTATAGGGCGGGTCGGTGAGCAGCAGATCGGCCAGCTGGCCGTCCATCAGCCGCTCCACGTCCTGCGGGCTGGTGCTGTCGCCGCACATGACCCGGTGGTCGCCCAGCAGCCAGATGTCACCCCGCTGGGTGATGGGCTGCTCCGGGGGCTCTGCGGTGAAGTCGTCCTCTTTGACCTCCTCGTCGATCTTGATCTGGAGGTTCAGGCCGAAGTCGGTCATGTCATAGTCGATGCCGGTCAGCTCCTGTACCAGAAGCTGCAGGTCCCACTCGGCAACTTCGCCGGTGGAGTTGTCTGCGATGCGCAGGGCCTTGACCTTTTCCGGGTCGAGCTCTGCCGCTACGATCACCGGCACTTCCTGCAACTTGAGCCTCCGGGCGGCCTTGTACCGGGTGTGCCCGGCGATGATCACGCCGTCCCTGTCCACGATGATGGGGGACTGAAAGCCAAACTCTTTGATGCTGTTGGCGACGGCTTTTGCGGCCTCGTCATTGCGCCGGGGGTTATTGTCATAGGGGCGGATTTCGTCCAGCCGTTTGTACTCGATTTGGTGCTTCACGCTCTCCATGCAATCCCTCCGGGCAAATAAAAATAGGCTCTCTGGCAATTGTACCAGAGAGCCTAGGGTAAAAACGTTATGACTTACTTTTTGGCTTTCGCCTTGGCGGTCTTGGGCTTGGCCTTTGTGGTCTTGTCCAGCTTAGCGTAGGGGTCTTTCCAGCCGGGGTAGGGCTTCGGCCAGTCACCAACGTGGATGTGCCAGCAATCCACCGCATATTTGCGTGCATCCCTGCCACATCTCTGGCCAGCCGGGCTGTTTTCAACCTGAGAGATCAAAGCTTCATTCCAATTGCGTTCTGCCATATTCTACTCCTTACCAGTTCGGGGTGTACCCGTCTGCATTTGCGATTGTTTTGCTGCTCATGGTGAGTACGCTACGGTCGAGTGTTACGACGTACTGGCGCGCGGACCGTTGCGTGCTGTTGCCCCAGTAGTTATCAAGAATAACATTTTTGCCTCTGGCTGCCGCGAGGATAGGGTACATCGTCTCAGGACTACCGCCATAGCTACCACGCTTTGCTATCGCAAGAGCGTTGTATAACTTGGGTTTTCTGCGACGAAGCTGCTGGAAATCCTGTTTGAGCTGATAGGTGGTTATCGGTCTAGCCTTTCCGTTGAGAAATGCCTTGACCTGATACTGCCCATATCCGCCAGACCCTCCGGCATCACTCTGCGCCCAGTAAGTGCCTGCGCCGTGCACACCCTGCGAATAGTAGGCTTGTTTGCCGGACAAGAGCTGCTGGTTCATCTTTTTGCCTACTGCTGCCCGGCTAGCGTTGTCAGCATGATACATGGATTCCTCACCGGCTTTTTGGCGGGCCTTTTCATAGGCCGCTTCACTAAGGACGGTTGGTTTGTTTGCGTCCCATCCGACCAGTGACATATATCGCTGCACAAACGTGTCATTCTGCGTGCCGTCTTTAGCGATAGGCAGGTTGTCGATTGCCCTGACGGTATCTGCGGCATCCTGATCACTCATCTGCATCAGGGCCGCCGGGTTGCCTTTGATCTGTGCCAGCAGCTGCTGTTCACGGGTCTGGGATGCTGCCGGTGCCGGTGCCGCTGCCTTCGCTGCACCTCCTGCGCCTCCGCCCATGCCGTGGCTGCCGCCCATGCTTCCGCCTCTGCCTCCCATGTGAATCCTCCCTTGGCCGTGAATTTCTCGGTCAAGGGTAACATGAAATGCAGGGGCAAAACGTTATGATTTACTTTTTCTTGGGTTTCGCCTTGGTGGTTTTCTTCTTGCTGGCGGGCTTCTCCATACCCAGATTAGGGAAGGGGTAGGGGGAAGCCGGAGTGTCGAGGGGCCGGAATTTCTGCTCTGCCGCTTCGATCTCTTTCCGCTTCTTTGCGGAAACCTTTGCTTTTGCCATAGTGAAATACCTCCAGATTGATTTTACCACACTTCGATTTCCAGTTCAATCACGCGCTTGCCGGAACCGTAGGTGCGGGACGGGCCGGTGTGGGTAGAGCGGACACCGGTGATCTTGTGATGGGTGCCAACGGCAAGAACGGCCTCCGACTGACTGGGCTGGATGAATGCCGCCCGGGTGCTCTTGGCGGTGTGATACCGGATCAGCACCTCACGGTTGCCGGAAACGGAGCCGCCCTGCCTATGCTTGCCTGCACTGCGGCTGCCGCCGGGCTGCGGCCAGAAGGGGTTGTCACGGCTGTCGTAGGCGGTGGACTCCAGGCAGTCGTTCGTCCAGGTCTTACCTACCAGCGCCTTGCGCAGCTGGCTGTCGCTCATGCTCTGGTAGTTGTTGACCTTCAGGCGCTTCAGGAAGTCGTCGTGGTCGGCGCGGTACAGGGTGGTCTCCTGCCCGATGGGCTTTGCCAGCTTGTCCACTGCGTCCATCATGGCCTGCTGCCGTGCGGTCAATGGCAGCTTATTGGCGGCTGCCCAGTTGGCGTTCTGGCTCAGGGCCTTGCCATTGCTCTGCATGACCGGGTTGATGTAGTCGGTCACGCCTGCGGCCAGCGCCGGGTCGCGCATCATCTGCCGCTGCGCGGCGCTCTCCATCGCGGAGACCTGCTGCGGGGTCAGATGGCCGAAGCCATTTGCGCCGGTGGGTGGGCCTGCCTGCTGGGGCGCTACCGGTGCTGCCGGTGCCGCCTGAACTGCCGGTGCTGCTTGAATCGTGGGCATCGCCTGTGCGGCTGCTGCGGGCGCTCCTGCGCCGCCTCCCATGCCCTGGGAACCTCTCATGCTGCTGCCTCTGCCGCCCATCACTGCGCCTCCTCTCTGGCCCTTACGCGGGTCGCCATGTTGTGCGGGAATGCCTGCCACGGGATGCTGTGCTCCCGCAGCAGTGCTGCCATTGCAGGCGGCGCTTTACCGTAGACCAGAATCTCGGATGGCTCGGTCTGCCGGATCAGCTCTTTCAGCCCTTCCATCAGACCATCGGATGCGTCCTTGTGGACGAGGCAGCCCACCGTGCTCACTGCTACCGCGCCGCCTTTGCTGATGCCGTCGAAGCACCAGCGGAAGCTGTCCTCGTCCGACCAGCTTGCTGCCGGAATGGTGCAGACCCCGTTGTGCTGAAGCCATGCGGTCAGCAGCTGGTTCCGGTAGTGGTTCCAGTGCTGGATGGGCGCGGGGAAGTCGGTGTAAAGCGAGAAGTCCGGGCCGAGCACCAGCGGGAACTTTGCCAGTGCGTCGAGGTACCGCTGCGGCTGCCGCCAGAAGCGCTCGAACTGGTAATCGTCGAGGAAGAAGTGCACGCCTGCATTCTCCGGGTGCCTGCAGGTCAGCAGCTCGTTGAAGCCGATCAGGTGATCAACCCCAAAGGGTAGCGGCAGGGCCTTGGTGACGGGATTGCCCGCCGGGGTCAGCTCGAGGCCGTCCAGCAGAAACCAGTTGACCAGCTGGCCCGTCCTCATCCGCTCGTTAGAAAAACCCATGCTCCACCCTCCTGTGTGTTATCCAGAAGAGCATAGCATGGGTTTCTTAGTGAAAACGTTATGACTTGCGCACAGCCGCTGCTGCGGGCCTCCGTGGCGGGTTTTTGTGAATCGGGCGGGAACTTTACCGTCTGCACTGCTGCGGCGCTCACAGCGGCGCTCTGCGGCTCATGCGCGTTGCAGCTCCTGCCACACCCAGACCCGCAGGGTCTCGGGGGAAATGCCGCCGCCGTAGAGCAGCGCTGCCTTTCGCCAGCTGACCTTGCCCGGGCCGAGAAAAACGATCTCGAAGGCCCGGCGGGTCAGCGGGTCCTCGATGGTGTTGATAAAGCCGCGACGCTCTGCGCGGGAAAGCCTGCGGAATGCTCGGGTGCTCACTTGTTGTCTCCCTTCTTCGCTGCCTGAATGTGGGTCTTTACCGCCTGCATCAGGCTGTTCTGGTCGGTGTCCTTGCGGTTCAGCGCCTTGACCACCATCTCGTCCGCACCGCCCTTGACGATCAGCCGGTGGACGATGACACTCTGGGTCTGGCCCTGCCGGTAGAGCCGTGCTTCGCCCTGGGCGTAAAGCTCCAGACTCCACGGCAGGCTGTACCAGATCAGGTGATGCCCGCCCTGCTGCAGGTTCAGGCCGTAGGCGCAGCTGGCGGGCTGGGCCAGCAGAACATCCAGCTTTCCCGCGTTCCAGTCTGCGGCATCCTGCCCGGAGCGCAGCACGGTAAATCTGAGGCCCCTGTGGTGCGCTTTCAGGGCTTCGGTGAGCTGCTCCTCGTCGAAGCGGAAACCGTAAAACACGAGAGCTTTCTGGCTGTCCAGCGCGTCGATCAGTTCATCGAAAGCATCCAGCTTGCACCGGTGAATCTGGTGCACTGTGCCGCTTTCGTCGTAGATGCTGCCGTTGCACAGCTGCAGAAGCTTGCCGGTCAAGGCTGCCGCCTGCTGGGCGGTGATGGTCTCGCCGTCCACATCCAGCAGGTAGTCCTTCTCCAGCTTCTTGTAGGCCGCCTTGGCAGGCTTGTCCAGCACCACCGGGATGTCGTCGATGATCTTCTCTGGCAGGGTCAGGTGGTCGGCGGCTTTGAAGCTCAGGACGATGTCCTTGATGCGGCTCTCCACCGCTTCAGCGGCACCGTCCTTCGGCTCGTAGCTGTACTCGGTGGGCCAGAAGTAGTCCTTGCGATAGTGGGTGATGTACCGGCCCAGCCGCTCGCCCTGATCCAGCAGGTAGATCTGGGCCCAGAGGTCCAGCAGGCTGTTTGGCCGTGGCGTGCCGGTCAGCTCCACCACCTTGTGGATTCTGGAGCGCACGGCTTTCAGGGCTTTGAACCGCTGGGCTGCGTGGTTCTTGAAGCTGGACGCTTCGTCCAGAACCACCATGTCAAAGTTCCAGCTCCGGCCCAGCGTGTGTACCAGCCAGGGGACGTTCTCGCGGTTGATGATGTAAATATCTGCCGGGGTTTCCAGAGCTGCCTTGCGCTGCTTCTCTGTGCCCAGCACGGTGGAGATGCGCAGGTGCTGCAGGTGCCCCCACTTGGCGGCTTCGTCCTGCCACGTCGCCTCTGCGACCTTCTTCGGGGCTACGATCAGCACCCGGCTGATCTCCAGCCGGTCGTAGATCAGCTGATCGATGGCGGTCAGGGTGACCACCGTCTTGCCCAGACCCATTTCCATCCAGAGCGCCACGCCGGGCTTTTCCAGAATGGCATCGATGCCCGCCTGCTGATATGGGTGCGGGTGAAATTGCTGCATTGCTTTGACCTCCGTTTCTTTTAGGGCAGTGTGTCAGTCGGCATCGTCTTGCGCGGTCTGAATGAAGCTCCTGGTGCTCAGGAAGTCCACCAGGTGTCGGGCATCCCCTGCGGTGCTGATTTCATAGCAGGGGAACCCGAAGCTCAGAATCTTCATCCTCCACCACTCCTGCAATCCCCCCGCCTTGACCTTTGCACCGGGGCGCTTGAGTTCCACAAAGGCAATGATGCCGCCGGGGAAGAGGATCATCCGGTCAGGCACACCCCTGTGTCCAGGGCAGGTCCATTTCAGGCACACCCCGCCCTCGTCCTCCACGGCCTTGCGCAGGATGTTCTCGATACTTTTCTCAAGTGGCTTATTTGTCGGCATTGTAGTTTCTCCTTTTGCTCATTTGTCCGTGCATACCTGTAACAAAACATACCGAAGCTCCTTATATCCCTACGCGTGTAAGCGTGTACGTGCGGGCGCTTTACGCGCACGTCTTATTTCTCTTCTTTTTTCTTCTTCTAGGAAAAAAGATTGTATGTTGAGTTTGTTTTGACCGAAAAAACCGCATAAACACTCACTTTTTCATGCATACAACTTTCAAAAAGCGTGTATGTCGGCTTTGTATGCACCGTATGCTGGTTTTCTTGAATCCCTCGTGTTTACAAAAAATTCATGCTTTTTTGTATGTTCGTGTATGCATTTTTGCCGACCTTGCCGCTGGCGCTTTGTATGCACGGCGGCGGGTTTCGGCGGGCTTTGTATGCACGTTTTTGGCAGGGTAATTACTCTGATTTTCTGCGCCAGATCCGCTGCACCCCGTAGGGCCCATGACGCTGCGGGTACTTTGCGGGCTGCCAGTTCGGGGCGCTGTTCAGCACAGCTGCAATGCGCTTGGACTGCATCCGGTCGGGGGCCTTTCCGGTGCTGTCGAGCGCCTCCCGCCAGATCTCGTTGACGCAGATCGTGGTGCGCTGCTGGGTGGCGGTGCCCTCAGCCGGGCCGTTCTCCCACCATGCCACGCGCTCGTCTACCGTGCGCTTTGCCCAGTCCAGCGGCACCGGTTTTTCCAGAAATTCGAGGATGTCACCGTCCCACGGGTCGCGTTCGGTGTGTGCCTGCTGCTCTGCCAGCGCGGCCTTTTGCAGCTCGTCCCGGAGGATCAGCTCCTCTCCGGCGTTGAACCGGGCCACCGCTTCGGCCCACAGCTGATCCACTTCTGCAGGGGTCAGATCGTCGTGAACGACCCGTGTGCGGCGCTCAAAGCTGCAATCTATGGGCCAGTATCGGCGGTTTCCAGTGGCATCGCGGAGAAAATCGGAGCTGTTGGAGGTGCCGAAGAACACGCATCGGCGGGGGTATTGCACCGTTCTCCGGCCATAAGCGGCCCGGTAACGGTCCTCGGTCTGGCTCAGGAACTGCTTTGCTGCCTCGCTCTCGGAGCGGCTGAAGGCCGTCATTTCGCCCAGCTCGACGATCCACACGCCGCGCAGGTTTTCACGGGCATCCTTGCCGTCGAAGCTGGTGATGCTGTCGTTGAACCACTCCCGGCCCATGCGGCTGAGCAGCAGGCTCTTGCCAATGCCCTGCCTGCCGCTGAGGATGCAGATCTGGTCGAACTTGCACCCCGGGCGGAAGCACCGGGCCACCGCAGCAACGAACATCTTCCGCGTCACCGCCCGGGTGTAGCTGCTATCTTCTGCGCCGAGGTAATCAATGAACAGCCTGTCTAGCCGTTCGGTACCGTCCCAGACGAGACCCTGCAGGTACTCCCGCACCGGGTCTTTCGCGTGGTGGCCGCCGGTCAGGGCTACCGCGTCTGCGGCCTTGTTGACCCCGCTGAAGTGGTAGACCGTCTCAAGGTACCACCGCACGCCTGCGTCGTCCTCGTCCGACCAGTCCCGCTCCTGTGTCTTGTCGCTCCACGGGAAAGGCCCTTTGCACCGCAGCCGTTCCGAGAAGGTGTCGTTCCAGATGCGGCCCTTGAGCGCCGGGTCGTGCTCGAGGATGATCCACGCATTCTGGATGGTGCTGGCCAGTGCGCCCTTCTGGGTACGGTCGAGCCTTTCCTGCCACTTGTCCGGGTCGGTGTCCTCTTCTGGCAGCGGCTCGAAGCCCTCCATCGCGTGGTCTACCGCCTCCTGCCGCAGCAGGGCCGCCGTGGGGCCATCGCTCTCGGCCAGCGCCCGCATCTGCTGCCAGCTGGGCAGGGAGGCGGTAGGTGTGCCGGGAGCGGCATCTGCGTCCAGATCGCCGAACTTGTGGATGCGCACCAGATCCCATGCGTTCAGCAGCTTTCCGCCTGCGGGGTCGGTGCTGTGGTGACTATAAATAAAGGTATCGTTGTCGTAAAGCACCGCGCCTGCGGTGGTGCTGCCTGCGGCGTAGGTCAGGCGGCCCGCGCCTGCATTCACGTACACACCGGGGAGAAACTTCTCAATCGCTGCGGGCACGTCGTAAGTCCGGCAGAAAGCGCCCACCACGCCCTGTTTGGCGGTGGGGTCGGCCTGCTTGCCGCCGGGCAGCTTGACCGTCTCAGCGGGGCAGGCGGGCCATTGGCGCACGTCGTGCCAGTCGGCGTAGAGCCACAGCAGGTCGTCCACGCTGATGCGGCTGCCGTCCTCGGTGGCCTCGCAGATCCACTGGCTGTCGGCGCTGCGGCTGGGCCAGTACATCAGACGCTCGGTCTCGAAGGTGGTCGGGTCAAACACCTTCATGGTGGGGTCCAGCATCTGGGCCAGCATCCGGGCGCAGGGCTGGTACTCCTCCGGCTGTATGCCCCGGTCGGTGGGGAAGATGGCCCGCAGGCGCGGGTGCTCCGGGTCGTGCTTCCGGGTGGAGTAGACCGCTGCGGTGCCCATGTCCCTGATGACCTGCACCCATTTGGCGGTGCTGCCGGGCTCGCAGTTGTCCATGTCCAGCGTGATCAGGCTGCGCCCGGTGCAGTAGCCGCGCTTGCGGCTCCCACCCCGTAAGGTGCCGCCCACGAAGCCGCCCACGTCCTTCAGGTCAGCCTGCTTGCCCTTGGACAGGGCCATGTACTCCGCGTGGGTCTCGGTGCCGCAGTTGTTCTGCATGGCGTTCTGCAGATCGTCGGTGAAGTCGGCCCATGTAATGGAGCAACCGTCCCACTCGGTCGCTGTGCGGCTGCCGCCCACGCTGATCTCAATTGGTGTAGCGCTCATTTGTCATCCTCCTTCAGCGGGCCATACTTGTACCGCTTTGCGTTCCATCTGGCTTTTGCATCGATCTGCGTGCTGCCGCGCTCGCCGACCCTGCCACAGCGGGTGCAGACCACCGACCAGCCGCCGTCGCTGGCGTACCTGCTGCTCTTGCGGTAGCGGGCTAGCCCGACTTTGCCCTTCGGGCGTTTCTCTGCGTCGTAGGGCATCGCGCCGCAGGTGCAGGTGAACAGCGCCGAGGTGTTGGGTAGGGATTCTGTTTTCTTCATCGTCTGCTCTCCCTCCAGTCTGCTTGCGAAATTACGTGCACGTCCAGCCGCCGCAGGATCTGCATCGCCAGTGCTACGCCACGGGCATCACTGAGGCGCTTCTGTGCAAGCAGCACGTTGTACTCTGACTGCAGCCGGAGCAGCGCGGTATCCTGGGAGACGGCATAAACCGCCGCCTTTTCAAATGTCGTTGCGTTCATCGTCCTCAGTCCTTTGTAAAAAAGTCTCCGTACCAGCCTGCCGCGTTCAGGGGCAGCCCCTCGGCCCAGGGAGGCACGATGCTCATAATGCCTACCACGTTGTCCAGTGCGACTTCCGCGTCCTGCGTGGTAGGCAGCTCGATGATGACCTCGTCGTGGACGTGGAACACCACCTGGTACCCAGCCCGTCGGAGGTTATCCAGCGCGAAAGCCAGGCAGTCCCGGCCCACAGCCTGGGTGAGATTCTCGGTCAGCTTGCCGCCGTAGGTCTCGGCTTCCCGCCAGCTGCCCGTGTCCCACTCCTTATAAGTAATGCGGTCATCCGGCGTGGTGCCGGGGTCGGCGTAGAAGAGCTTGCGCCCGCTGGGCAGCTGTATGGTCAGAAACGGGAAGGGAAAGCCCCAGGCCACCTCTTTGCGGAGCGTCACTCCTACTCGGGGAACCGTAGTCCTGCCGGTGCGGATGGTGTGCACCGCTGCGTCCTGCATCCTGCGCCAGAGCTTGCAGATGCTGGGGTTCTGCCTGCGCCAGCGGTTCACGATGTCCTGTAGGCCCTCGTCGTCCAGACCCAGCTGATCGCCGCCCATGCGCTTCATAGCGCCCACACCACCCTGGTAGCCCAGAGCCAGCGTTGCCACTTTACCGCGCTGGCGGTACTTGTAGTTTGGGTTGCCCTTGACGATGCTGTCGAAGGGCACACCGAAGATGCGGGCTGCGGTGGCCTCGTAGATCTTGCCGGTGGTGCGGAAAACGTCCAGCACCCACTCCTCACCGGCCAGCCATGCGATCAGCCGGGCTTCGATGGCTGAGAAATCTGCATCCACGAAGGTGCAGCCTTTGCCGGGCACCAGCGCTGTGCGGATGAGCTGGCTCAGCGTATCAGATACATTGTCGGTCAGCAGAGCTAACGCTTCGGGGTCGTGTAGCTTTACAATGCTGCGCCACTCAGCCTGATGGTCGAGGTAAGTGCGGGGCAGGTTCTGCACCTGAAGCAGCCGCCCGGCCCAGCGCCCTGTCCGGCTGGCCCCGTAGAATTGCAGGGTTCCACGCACCCGGTGGTCAGGGCCTGCGCTGGCTGCGATGGTCTCATACTTGGTGTTGCTGGTCTTGCCCAGCTGCTGCCGGAGCTCCAGCACTCTGCGTACGTCGCTGGGCAAGTCGCCAGCCAGAGCCTTGCCCACATCCTCTTTGGTTAGGCCGGGAATCTCTACGCCCCGGTTGTGGAGCCAGCCCAGCAGCTGGGCTCTGCTGCCGGGGTTGGCCAGACCGGTCAGGGCTTTGCACTCGGTGGTCTGTTCTTCTGTGATCAGCGCGGAGCAGGCAAGGGCACCCTCTACCAGCTCCATATCCACCGCCACGCCCCGGGCGTTCATCTCCACATCCTCCCGCCACTGTTGCATGATCTCCTCCGGCACCGGCCATGGGGCCAGCTTCCGGTCATTTGCCCGCTCGGCGATCACGTCCATGCCGTTGTACTTGCAGAACAGCCGCCACTTGTCGGGGTCGTGCTGAGGCAGGTTGCGGGTGCGCCCGCCGTTGCGCTTTGTGGGCTTGCAGGGCTTGCAGAAGTAGGCAATCAGCGCCTTACCCTCCTTCATCTTGAGCGCGTCCTCCGGCTGCTTCAGGGCCGCACCGAGGGCCCCCAGCTGGGCAGGTAGGCCGCAGTACAGTGCGTGTACCATGCTGCATTCCCATTGCTGGAGCCAGAGTACCCGCTGCTCCCAGCTTAGTCCCATGGCCTCCGACAGGCACCACCACTCAAAAGCGGCGTTGTGGGCCCGCTTGGTGTAGCTGTCATCCAGCAGCCACGGCAGCTGTTCCCGAAGGAAGTGCTTCGTGTCCGGCCAGCTGGTCAGATCCAGCACTCTGGGCGTGTCTGAGTTCTCGTTGGCATAGCCCAGCAGCAGGATCTGAAAGTCTGGGTCTTGGGCGTACCGGTAGGCACCGACCTTGGCGATGTCCTGCGGCGAGTAGGTCTCTATATCCACCGTGATGATCGGTTTCATGGGTTCCTCCTTTCCTGATAAAAGACCGGAGGTCCTTTGCGGGGGCCTCCGGTATACGGGTGTTTAGTCGAGGAAACTGTCATCGTCGTCGCTCAGGACCTCGAAGCCGTCCGTGGAGTTGCCGCCGGAGAGCCGCTCGCCGTCGCGGACCTTCTGGATGACCTCCAGCCCTGCGCCAATGCCCTTGTTGCCGCTGGCGCTGTAGGAGAACAGGCCGATCTTGACATTGGCGTAGCAGCCGCTGTACACCTCGTCCTGATCCAGTACGTCGTTGCAGGCACGGTCGATGATCTTCGGACGGCGGTTCTCGCTGGCGTTGGCGTTCAGAAAGTAGCAGCCCTCGTAGTTCTCGTCGTCCTTTTCGGTGTCGCCGTCGCGCAGGGGCAGCTTCAGGTTCTTGGGAACTGAGCCGCCCCAGCGGGCCAGTGCCCTGGGGTCCTTTTTGACGGCCTCGATGGCGGCCTTGAGCTTGGCGATGGCTGCCGTATCGCTTTTCTTGATAAGCAGGCAGCAGCTGTACTTGGGGTCGCCGGTGCCGTTAACCTGCTTGGGTTCCCAGATGTTGGCGTAAGACAGGCGGCAGGGAATGATAACTTCGTTTGCGTTCATAGTTAGTCCTCCTCGGGCGTGAAGCCCTCTAAGCGGTTGTAGGCAGGGCGCGGGTCGCTGGCTGCTGCCAGCTTAGGCGCGCCGGGTGCCCGGGTGATAAAGGCCGACATGGTCTCGGCAAATTTCTTTTTGCCGATCATCTTCTCGGCAGCGGTCAGGGAAATGGGCGTGCGGGTGTACAGCATGGCCTCGTCGATGCCGTCGTGCTCCATCTGCTGGAACGCGGCATCTTGGTCTGTCCACTTGCGGGTGCTGCGGCCCTGTACCAGCTTCCAGCCGGGCAGGCTGCGGCCATCCATCAGCGCCTGCTGGGCGTACTCTTCCAGGTCTTTGGCATAGGCGGCCAGCCCTTCCAGCTTCTGCAGCCATTCGCCCAGCTCTTCGTCGGAGAGTGTAGCGGGTTCCGGGTAAGGCTCAAACCCTGCCAGAGGACCGTATTTGTCCTTCCATGCCCGGCAGTTCGGGTGAGCCTTGCAGAAGCGGCAGTGTTCGCCTGTGACAAACTCGCCCTCGCCCCGCCATGCCATGTGGGCAGCTGGTGCCAGCACCTCCCGCGCCCATGTAAGCAGATCGGCCAGCGGCAGCTCCCATGTCTGGGGTTCCTCCTGCATCCGGGGCTGTACGATGCTCAGGCGCACTGTGTCTACCTCTTCGATGCCGTCAAACAGGGCGTAAGCTCCGAGGGCGTAGTACATGAGCTGCGGGTTGCGCTCCGGGTTCACCGGTACGCCCTGCCCATACTTGAAGTCGATGATGTGCAGCAGCCCGCCGCCGATCAGCAGGCAGTCACAGGTTCCGAAGCCCTGTGGCACCCACCGGCTCACGTCCACCTCCTGCTCGATGAACACCCCCGGGCGGCAGGAGAAACCGACCCACAGGTCATGGATGAAGCTGACGTACTGGTTGGCGGCTTTGAGCATTTCCGGCGTAACCGTCCCTTCACCGCCGTACCAGTCGTACATCGGGTCAAAGGGTTTGCCATCCTCCCAGCCTACGAGGTTGTGCCGGAGGGTGTATTCGCACAGCTCATGGGCTCTTGTGCCCTCTACGGCGTACTTGCTGGTCTCCTCGGGCAGGTGTTCGGTGGCCCGGGCACTGGGGGTGCAGGCGATCCAACGAGCCGCGCTGGAGGCACCCAGCAGGGCGTGTTTAATTGGAGGCATTTGCGTCCACCTCGTCTTTCAGCTTGAGCAGTTCCTCCCAGACGCTGGTGTAGCTGTCAGGCGGCAGCTTAGAGACGGATGCAGCACCGGTGGCTTTGATGGCTGCCTGAACACCTGCTCGCTTGCCAGCCACGATCAAGCTGCGGGCCAGATCGCGGATTTTGTCCAGCGTGGCAGGGTCAGAAGCGGGTGCGGATTTTGGCGCGGAGGTTGAGGTCACCGGTGCGGCATCCGCCCGCGAGGGAGAACCCGAGGCTTCTGCCGTGGTAGGGTTTGCAGGCTCCTCCGCAGAGACGGCTGCGGGCTTCTGTGTGGCCTTTTTCTGCTTGGCGGGTGTCTGCGCCTTGGGTTTGTCCTGCGGCGGCACCGGCTCGCTCTGGGGCTGCGAGGCGGGAGCCTGCGCAGGGTGACGCTCATCAGGGATAGGGGTGTGGTAGTTGCTGTCCATGTGGCCCAGGTGAGCCAGTACGTTCAGCAGTTCTTCCGGTGTTTCGCCGTAAAGGTGAAGGTCAAAATTCATAGTGTTACGCTCCTTTTATAAAAAGATTCTGTCGAATCTACGCTTTGCAGTTCGGAGCTGTCTTTGCCATTGCCTCGCGCGGCCTTGCGACGCGCTACCATGCTATGCCATTGCCAAGCTCTTCCTTACGATGCTGCGCCATTGCTCCGCCTCTCTTTGCGAGGCATAGCCATTGCACCGCAGTGCCGGGCCTCGCCATGCCCTTGCTTTTCTCCGCGAAACCGGGCCGTGCCTTTGCATGTCTTAGCTAATCAACGCCTTTGCTATGCCCCCACAGCAGTGCTTTGCCGCTGCCAATCTCGGCAATGCCATCCTTTGCCGTTGCGTCGCACGGCAGCCCAATGCCTTTGCGATCAGCCGAGAAGCTCGTAGGTGAAGCGGCCTTTGCCGCTGTTGCGCCACTGGCCCAGGCCCCGGAGCCTGCCGTAATCCAGCCATTCCAGAATCGCCTTTTCGTGGGCATCGTCCATGCAGGTGATCTCGAACTCGCAGGTGCTGCCTGCGGGAATCTGCTCGGAGTTGGCAAGGCTCACGCGCTCGCCTTGGGCTGTCTGGGCCCGCAAGGGGCGCTGGCACTCGGTCATCTCCCCGCTGAGGATCAGGGGAATCTGGCGGGGCCCGACAAAGATCAGGCCGTCGATGATCTTCTTGTAGGCGGTCAGCTTGCCGGATTCGTTCACGGCTTTCTTCTTGCCCTTCTCGTCCTTGCCGCCGATGCGGCCCAGCATACCGCAGCTGTCTTTGAAGAAGCCCTTTACCTGGTAATCATACAGGATGGGCTGCCCGGCCTCGTTGCGGGGGAATACCGTCATCGCCTTGTCGGCTGCGGCATCCGCGCCCAGGGCAGCCACTTCATCCTCGATGGTGGCCGCGTCCGGGCCCTTGGACGCGATGTACTCGCGGGCCACGTTCTGATTGGCGGGCCAGGTGCCGAGCAGCGGCTCGGTAAAGGTCAATCTGACTTTAAGCGTTTTCATGAGGCATACTCCTTTTTAAATTCGTCCTCGTTGATCTCTTCGATCACGAAGTCATATCTGCGGTTTTTCCATGCCCGGCTCCGGGAGACGGCGGTATAAAAGCTGCCCATCTTCATCCCTAAAGCCTCGGCCACCTGCTGCGCGGTGCCGCAGGCGAGAATCTCCTCTGTTCGGTGGAGGTAGGCCGTGTACCACTTCATACCCCCAGCGCACGGCGGAGGACCGCGTCCAGCCGGAGCATATCGGCATCCGTCAAATGGCCCCGATACTCAGTCAGATCGTCAGTGTCCACTGCGTGCACCTGCCGGGTCAGGGCCATGCTCGGTGCGCCGTAGCCGGTTAAAAGAACCTGATCGTAGGTGCCGTCGCCGCGGGCCAGCTGCGCCGGGCTGGAGGTCAGGGGAACCACCGTAACGATGCGCGTGTTGCAGTTGATGCTATCGCTGCTGACGATCACCACCGGTCGGTCACCCCGGATCAAGCAGGTGTCCTCCCGTTTGTGGGCGGTGTCCTGCGCCCACCAAATGTCGCCCCGGCGTTTGTCGTTAAACATCGTGTGTCCTCCTCTCATGCGTCCCTGCGGCTGCTGTGCTCCGGCAGGGCAGGGTATTCGGTGTTGCGGGCGTGGGTGCGGTTGATCTTGCCGTAGCGGCTGCGCTGCTGCCGGTCCTCAAGCGCAAAGCTCAGACGGCCCAGCGCGATGGAGGTCAGGATCAGTACCATCGCGGTGATGAACTCGCCGTCTGTGATGGGCTGGCCGATCTGTGCACTGCCCTCAAGGCCGAGGGCGTAGATCAGGCCGACGCAGAAGCAGGCGACCGCTGCCCACTGCAAAACTCCGGGTTTAAGCTTCATCGGTGGTAGCCTCCATTCTGTCCATGAGGTCTGCGGCAGCGGTCATCATGCTGATGAGCAGCGCTGCCGGGTCTTTACTGTCCATGCAAACCCCTGCGACCAGTGCGGTGCAAAGAGCGGCCTGATCCGTGTGGGTTCCGCAGGCGTAGATTGCGGGGTTTCCGTCTTGCCCCAGCTGAACCTTCAGCGAGGCGTTCGGGCTGATTTCCATGTGTGATTCCTCCTCAGTAAAGCTTGAATTCCTGATCCAGCAGGGTGTCCAGCCGGATGGTCTTGCCCCGGCCCTGACCGCTCCAACCATACGGATACTGCTGTGTGACCCGCTTGGGGCTGGTGCCCATCTGGGCAGCGGCCTGTGCGACGGTCAGCCGGATGCATCCGGTGGTGGAGTAGATGGCGCGATACGCGTCGTGCCAAGCGTCTGGGCGTTTCATGTGTGGTTACTCCTTGAATGTTGTTAAATCACAACTTTTTCGGTAAAAAGAAGTAGCGGCCAATGTCTGCGGGCGAAATGCTCAGCAAGGCACAAATTCGGTCGATCTCGTCCTGGCGGAATGCAAAATTCCCGGCCAGCTTCTGGCAGAACTGCCCTTCGCTGATCCCAGCTTTTTCCGCTAAATCCTTCTGGGTCATTCCGCAATCGCGGATGCGCCCGCGCAGCAGGGTGTAATCCATGGTGGGCATAGTTTTCACCTCCTATCTGTAGTGTTGCGGTTTCGCAACCACGGCCACAGTATAGCGCGGCAATTGCGAAATGTCAACACAAAAATAGAGATTTCACAATTTAGTTCGCAATTGGTATTGATTTTTCGCAACCGGTATATTATACTTACACCAGAACGTAAAGAAAGGAGCCACCATTATGGCGAAGAAGACCGCGACCTTTGCGCAGCGCCTACGGGAAGGACTGGATCTGCGCGGGATGAAGCAGATCGAACTGGCTACCCGCTCTGGAATCTCTAAGTACAGTATCTCTCACTACCTGAAGGGCGACTGGGAAGGAAAGCAGGACGCTGTGTATGAGCTCGCCCGTGTTCTGAACGTGTCGGAGGCCTGGCTGATGGGGTACGACGTCCCTGCGGAAAGAAGCGCGCCCAAAGTATCGGTGCAGCTCGATAAAAAGCCCACCATCCCTCCGGGCTTCATGCCGCTGCCGAAGATGAGGAAGGTGCCGTTGATCGGTGCCATCGCCTGCGGCGACCCCATCACGGCCATCCAGAACCGGGAGGGCGACGTAAACGCCCCGGTGGATATGCGCTGTGACTTTGCCCTGAAATGCCAGGGTGAAAGCATGATCGGTGCGGGTATCCACGACGGGGACGTGGTGTATATCCGCATTCAGCCTGAGGTGGAGAATGGCGAGATCGCTGCTGTGCGAATAGGGGAAGAAGCTACACTCAAGCGAGTGTACCTGCACAACGATTACATTGAGCTGCGGCCCGAGAATCCCGCCTTTGAATCGATCATTCGTCGCCGTGAGGAAATGAACGACGTGCAGATCGAGGGTAAGGCCGTAGGCTGGATGCACTGGATCGGCTGACCTCCCGCTTGCATACGTGTAACTTTGACTACAGAAATCCCTATAAACCCTACGCGTGCGGGCATCAAGCGCGTTCTCGCGTGCGTATACTCTTCTTTTCTTCTGTTCAGGGTCAGGATAAGAGTTTGAGTATGTCTCTGTATGTTTTGCCCAAAAGCCCGCATGAACACTCACTTTTTCGTGACTACAAAGTTTGTATGTCCCTTTTTGTTGCAATCAACTAGATTTTTGTTGTCGCCATATGCGAGCGCTGCGCAGGTTTGCATGTGGTGGGTGAACCTGAAAATGCAAAAACGCCCCCGGTGCGCCAACACCGAGAGCGTTTGGAATAGATCGGCTTGCCCAGAGGTGGGAAGCACAGACCAGACATCTGTATTGTAGCACCTCTGGGCAGGCTTGTCAAAGTGTACCCTTATGGAGGTGTTATTTTTATGGCTGAATCAAAGAAGCAGCCCGCAAAGAAGCAGCCCGCAAAGCGCCCGGACGGCGGTGTCTGCATCCACCGTTCGGTGGGTCTGCCGAAGTCCCGGGTGTTTTACGGCAAGACCAAGGCCGAAGCGGAGCGCAAATATCAGGACGCGGTGCTGGCGTATAAACTGGAATGCATGGACCCGAAGGAAAAGCGCTACACGTTCCGGGCGGTGTCGGTGGCGTATGAAGAGTATATCCGGGGCCCGGAAAAGCCGGTGCGGCGGGGTACGGTGAACGCCTACAAGAAGCACTTTGCTCCTGCCAGAGCCTATTTTGGCGATACCGTGATGAACGACATCGATGCTCAGGCGGTGGGCGGGTATCTGGCGCACCTGAAGATGGAGGGCAAAAGCAAGCATTCCATCAAAAACGCAAAAAGCGTGTTGTCCTGCATCTTCACCTATTGGTGTGCGAACTTCCACGGCACCGGTAATCCTGTGCTGCTGGCGAAACTGCCCGCCGGGCTGAAAGATGGCCGCAGGGTGGAGCCCACCGAGGAACAGCGCGATCTGATCAACGCCCACCCGGAGGGCTGCGGCTTCTGGGCGTGGCTGTTTGAGTACACCGGGCTGCGCATGGGCGAGGCAAACGGCTTGCAGTGGAAGGACGTGGATCTGGACGCGGGCAAGATCACGCCGGTACAGGCCATGCCGTGGGACCATAATCAGCCCTACCGGGAACTGCTGAAAACGGAGAAGGCTTACCGTAGCATCCCTGTGCTGACACCGCTGCGGCCTATGCTGGAAGCAGGGAAGGCTGCGCACCAGCCGGAGGACTATGTTCTGTCCGGCGCTAGTAAGCCGCTCACCCAGTGCCAGTACAGCCATCAGTGGATGCTGTACTGCCGAGAGCTGGGGTTGTGTGAGAGCTACACCCGCACAACGAAGATGCCCGCATACCAGAACCGCCCGGAGCGGATCGTGGAGAGGGTCGTGTATAAACCGTTGGTCACGGCCCATCAGTTCCGGCACCTGTTCGCCACGAATCTTTTCTATGCGGGTGTGCCGGATATGGTGGCGCAGCAGCTCCTGGGCCACTCGGACATCATGACCACCCGGCGCATCTACCAGCATCTGCGGGAGAAGGAAAATGCCCGGTACACCGCTCAGCTGGATGCCTATGTGAGCAAAAATCTTTAATTTCCCTACAAGTCGCCCCGGGGAGCACGGTGAAAGCTGGCTTCCCGGGGCAATTTTTTACACTACAGTCTCACTACAATGCCCCCGCAAAATCAGGCAGTATTGGGCAGTATCTGGCAGTATCTGACCACTGCCAAAAACGAAAAACCCGCGAAGCTACGAATTTTTAACGTAACTTCGCGGGTATCTTTTGGTGCGAGGGAGGGGACTCGAACCCCCAAGGATAAACCACACGCACCTCAAACGTGCGCGTCTGCCAGTTCCGCCACCCTCGCATACCGTATTGTTTTCGCAGCCCTGAAATCTCTGAGGTGAAAGACCGTGATGCGGACTGCTTGAATATATTACCACGTTCCCGGCAGATAGTCAAGCGCTTTTTCTCTTTTTAAATGAAATTTTTGGGCCGTCATTTCTTAAGAATATGTTGGTTGAAATGCATGGATGGGTGTGATATTATAAAACTAACTATCTCTGCTCAGTTGTTTTGGCAGCAGGGAAGAAGATGATAAGGATACGGCGGAAATGCATTTCTGCGCAGGGTGCAGACCGACCGGTTTTTTGAAAGGAATTTGAGTGGACGCAGGAATGAACGAGAAAAAAGAAAATGTTATTGTAAACGGTTTTTTCTGGCGCTTTGCAGAGCGGTGCGGTGTGCAGCTGATCTCAGCGGTGGTGTCCATCCTTCTGGCGCGCATCCTTACACCCGATGATTACGGCAAGGTGGCACTGGTGACGGTGTTCAACAATATCATGTATGTCCTGCTGGACTGCGGCATTGGCACCGCGCTGGTGCAGAAGAAGGAAGTGGACGAGCTGGATTACTCGTCGGCGTTCTTTTTCAGCATTGTGATCAGCTTTGTGCTGTATGGGGGAATGTTCGTGGCGGCACCGTATCTGGCTGCTTTCTACAATGACCCCAGCATGACCCCGATCTTTCGCGGCATCAGCCTGACAGTGGCGGTCTGCGGCATCAAAACGATCCAGCAGGCGCATGTGACCCGGAACATGAAGTTCCAGTATTTTTTCTATTCCGCCTTTGCGGGCGCGATCGTATCCACGGTCCTGGGCCTGGGCCTTGCCTATATGGGCTTTGGAGTCTGGGCGCTGGTGGTGCAGCAGGTATCCAATATCACGGTGGACACGCTGGTGCTGTGGAAACTGTCCTCCTGGCGGCCTAAGATGGAGTTTTCGTGGCAGCACCTGAAAGGGCTGCTCTCTTATGGCTGGAAGCTGCTGGCCTCGTCGCTGAGCAGCGTCATCTACAACAACCTGCGCAGCCTGATCATCGGCAAGATGTACACCTCGGCGGATCTGGCGTATTACAATCAGGGCGATAACCTGACTTATAATATCGCGTCAAGCGTGGATACTTCCATTGAGAGCGTTTTGTTCCCGGTCATGTCCTCACTGCAGGATGACCGTGCGCAGGTCAAGAACATGACCCGCCGCTCCATCAAGACCTGTACCTATATTATTGCGCCGGTGATGATGAGCACTGCGTTCTGTGCCGAACCGCTGGTGCGCCTGATCCTCACCGAGAAGTGGCTGCCCTGTGTGCTGTTCCTCAGGGTGTTCTGTCTGGGGTATGTGTGCTGGCCGATCATCACGGCAAACCTGAATGCAGCCAAGGCGGTGGGCCGCAGCGATCTTTACCTGAAATGTCAGCTTTTGAACGAAGGGGTGTGCATCCTTCTTCTGCTGGCAACATTCCGTGTCAGCGTCGAGGCCATTGCATATGGTATGCTGATCACGAATGTTGTGACCCAGATCCTGGATGCACAGCTCAACAAAAAGCTGATCGGCTATGGCTATCTGGAACAGATGCGTGATATCCTGCCGACCCTGCTGCTGGCAGCGGGCGCGGGCCTGTGCATGTATCTGGTCATTTTCCTGCACCTGCCGGATCTGCTGACGGTGATCATTCAGGTGGTGGTTGGTCTGGGCATTTATCTGACAGGCTCTGCCATTCTGGAATTGGACACCTTTGAATATTTCAAGGATGTGCTGGCTCCGTCCATCCGGCAGAAGCTGAAACGCTGAGACCGGCATTTTGAATCGTGTAAAAATCCGTCGGGCGGGTGATGTCCGACGGATTTTTGTTCTTTTTGTCTAAAGTATACAAGAACAAACATTAAAAACCGGCAAAGCGACCATTGAAAAAACGCAACTGATATACTAGAATATAAGTACAAGAGCGCGGCACACGGCTGCGCGGAAAATGCAAAGCAGAAAATATAAAACAGGAGGATTTTCCTATGCCTATGAAAATGGGTTGGCGCTGGTATGGCGAGGGCAACGATCCCATCAGCCTGAGCGACATCAAGCAGATCCCCGGCGTGACCAGCATCGTCTGGGCGTTGCACGACAAGATGCCCGGCGAGATCTGGGAGATCGACGAGATCCAGAAGGTAGCCGATCAGATCCACGCTTACGGCTTCGACATGGACGTGGTCGAGTCGGTCAATGTCCACGATGACATCAAGATCGGCCTGCCCACCCGCGATAAGTACATCGAGAACTACAAGCAGTGCATCCGCAATCTGTCCAAGTTCGGTGTCAAGGTCATCTGCTACAACTTCATGCCGGTGTTCGACTGGACCCGTACCGATCTGTTCCACCCCGTGGGCGACGGCTCCACTGCACTGTTCTACGAGAAGGACAAGATCAAGGGCGATTACAAGGCTATGGCTGAGTACATCATGTCCTTCACTGAGAAGTATAACATGACCTTCCCCGGCTGGGAGCCGGAGCGCATGGCAAAGCTGGACGAGCTGTTCAAGGCTTACGCCCCTGTCACCAAGGAAAAGCTGTGGGAAAACCTGAAGTACTTCCTGGAAGCACTGATGCCCACCTGCCATGAGTGCGGCATCAAAATGGCTATCCATCAGGATGATCCCCCTTGGGATATCTTCGGCCTGCCCCGTCTGCTGGTGGATGCTGAGAGCATCGACCGCTTCCTGAGCATGGTGGATGATCCGTACAACTGCCTGACTCTGTGCACCGGCAGCCTGAACGCAAACCCCAACAACAACTGTGCCGAGATCGTGCGCAAGCACTGCGACCGCATTGCCTTTGGTCACATCCGCAACATCCACCACTTCCCCAACGGCGACTTCTCCGAGGCTGCTCACCGCGACTGCTGCGGCGAGACCGGCATCATCGAGGTGCTGCGTGCTTACCATGACTGCGGCTTTGAAGGCTACATCCGTCCCGACCACGGCCGTCAGCTGTGGGAGGAAGGCCCCGGCAACTGCCGTCCCGGTTACGGCAAGTATGACCGTGCTCTGGGCGTTCAGTACATGCTGGGTGTCTGGGATCTGCTGGATCGTCTGGATGAAGAGAAAAAGAAGGGCTGATAAATATGAAGCTGTCTGAGATCAAAAACGGCAATCTGTCCGCCGAGTGGGCAGAGAAGGGTTATGAGCTGCCCAAATTCGATATCGAGGCTGTCAAGGCAAAGACCCACGCCGAACCCACCTGGGTGCACTTCGGCGCAGGCAATATCTTCCGTGCATTCCCGGCTGCCATCCTGAACGATGCGCTGAACACCGGCAAGTATGACCGCGGTGTCATCGTGGCCGAGAGCTTTGACTACGAGATCATCGACAAGGCTTATCGTCCCTACGACAATATGAGCCTGCTGGTCTGCCTGAAGTCCACCGGCGAGATCGAGAAGAAGGTGGTGGCTTCCGTTACCGAGAGCCTGAAGGCTGACTACTCCTTCGGCGAGGACTGGGCACGTCTGGTGGAGATCTTCCAGAACCCCAGCCTGCAGATGATCTCCTTCACCATCACTGAGAAGGGCTACGGCGTTGCTCCTGCTGATCTGGAGCGCGGCCTGACCCCCGTGCTGGCCATGGGCAAGGTCACTGCTCTGCTGTACGAGCGCTTCAAGGCCGGCAAGCTGCCCCTGACCGTTCAGAGCATGGATAACTGCTCCCACAACGGCGATAAGGTCAAGAACGCTGTCCACGCCTATGCTGCCAAGTGGGTGGAGCAGGGTCTGGTGCCCGCCGAGTTCCTGGCCTATGTGCAGGACGAGACCAAGATCACCTTCCCGTGGAGCATGATCGACAAGATCACCCCGCGCCCGGATGCCAAGGTCCAGCAGATGCTGGCCGACGACGGCTTTGAGGATAACTACACCATCGTCACCGAGAAGCACACCTTCACTGCTCCCTTCGTCAACGCCGAGGAGACCCAGTACCTGTGCATCGAGGATCACTACACCAATGGCCGTCCTCCGCTGGAGCTGGGCGGTGTGCTGTACTGCGACCGCGAGACCGTGGACAAGATCGAGAAGATGAAGGTCTGCACCTGCCTGAACCCGCTGCACACTGCCATGTCCATCTATGGCTGCATGCTGGGTTACACCCTCATCTCCGCCGAGATGGCCGATGAAGACCTGCGTGCTTTCATCCAGAAGATCGGCTATATCGAGGCGATGCCCGTTGTGGTCGATCCCGGCGTGCTGAACCCCTATGAGTTCATCGGCGCTGTCATCAACCGCCGTCTGCCCAACCCCTTCATGCCCGATGCTCCCCAGCGTATCGCAACCGATACCTCCCAGAAGCTGGCCATCCGCTTTGGTGAGACCATCAAGGCCTACGAGGCACGCGGTCTGGACAAGAGCAACCTGATCCTGATCCCGCTGGTGCTGGCAGGCTACGCCCGCTACCTGAAGGGCATCGATGACAATGGTCAGGCCTTTGAACCTTCCACCGATCCGCTGCTGGCTGAGCTGCAGGCCATCGTGGCTCCGCTGGAGGTCAAGGAAGGCGAGCAGGACTTCAGCTGCCTGAAGAAGCTGTACAGCCGTGTTGACGTGTTCGGCGTGGATCTGTATGCCGTTGGTCTGGGCGAGAAGATCGAGGCAATGGCCAAGGAGCTGTTTGCAGGCCCCGGCGCTGTGCGTAAGACCCTGCACAAGTATACGCTTGCCCGCTGATCGGTTGACGCAATAACATAAGCTATCTTCGCACCCGCGCTGCGCTTTGCTTTGCCGCAGCGTGGGTTTTTTATATACAAAAAAGAACTGCTGAACGAAATGTCGGCAGTTCTTTTTTGCGTGTGCATATTTTTTGGGTTTAACCTTTTCTGCAGTCGTGCAGCTTTTCTTTGGGCAGGATGCCGGCCAAAAACTTCCACACCACTTCCATGCGGTCGTTCAGTAAGTAAGCTTTCTCTTTTTCTACGTAGAGGTACACCGCATTGTCCGTGCGGTAGGCGCAGTAAAAGCTGTCCCATGCGTGGCGGCTGGTGGGTTCGGGCTTGTCCTGCTGGCCGTACATCCACACAGCAATGCCGGTGTCGGCCAGCTCCACACGGTAGAAGGCACGCGGCAGGTGCATCTGTTTGATCTGCCGGGAAACGCTGCGGAAGAACGAGTAAAAGTAGCTCACCGGCAGGCCGATGCCCACAATGGCAAGCACAGCAGCCAGCAGCCCGGCACCCGGGCGCTTGCCCAGCTGCGAAAGGCAGACGGCGGCAAAAGCCAGCATGATGGCGGCAAAAACAGCGGGACGCAGCCATGCTTTGCGGTGATGGAATGCATCGAACACGGCAAAATCGCGGAAGCCCTGCTCACCCATGGTGGTGGAAACGGAGATGGTCTGGGACATAAAGTCGCCTCCTTTGTATTTACAGGCATCGTACCACAATTGCGCGGTTTAGGCAAGAGAAAAACATGCAAACCTTGCCAATCCGGCCCAAAGCGTGGTACAATAAATCGTTACCAAACGAAAGGAGGCGGCAGGCTTTGCAGCACCGCAAGCGGCAGATCACCCTCAAGCAGCGCATGGGCTTGTGTCTGGCAGCATTTTTTGCGGCCTTTGCCATGCAGCTCACGCTCAATGGCTACCAGTCCAGAGCAGTGCAGGCAGTACAGGACGCGCAGATGGGCTGCTTCAACGCCATCAGCCGCTTTCAGGGCGGTGTGGAAAGCTCTATTTCCGTGCTGGAGAACTACCGCTGGGAGAACAGCGAGCCGGAGGAGATCATTGACCGGCTGCAGTCGGCATCTTCCATCTGCAACGCATGGCTCTGGCGCATCGGTACCAGCCTGAACAGTCTGGAAAGCGTCAGCGATGAGCAGCGGGTGCTCTACAGCGCAGTGGATACGGTCTATCAGACCTACACCGGCCTGCTGGATGAGCTGGAAAACGACCTGCTCAGCGGCAACGATGCCGCAGCTTCCCAGCTGTATTATGCAAAGGTGGTGCCCTGCGGCGATTACCTGAGCCAGTACACCCTGCAATTGCTGGAAACCGCCATTCAGGATTCCCAGACCACCTACACCACCATCTCGGCCCTGAACGAGCGCATCACCATGCTGCAGACGGTGGTGGTGGCGCTGTGCGTGGCGCTGGGCTGCGTTATCGGTTTGATGGTCATGCGTCTGCTCACGCCGGTGCAGCAGATGATCGCTGCCTCCCGCGCCATTGGCAAAAGTGAGTTCGACACCCCGGACATCCCGCTGCCCAAGCAGCCGGAGATCGCTCAGCTGGCCGAGTCCTTCAACATCATGAAGCACTCCATGGCCCAGCAGGTGACCACCCTGCAGGAGAAAAACGAGATCGAGCGGGAGCTGCACCGCCAGAAGACCGAAGCACTGGAGCTGCAGAACCGCATGGAGCGCAGCCGGCTGCAGCAGCTGCGCAGCCAGATCGACCCGCACTTTCTGTTCAACACCCTGAATGTGATCCAGCAGACCGCCGGCACCGAGACGGCCTACCGTACGCAGGCGCTTATCATGGCGCTTTCGCACCTGCTGCGCTACAGCCTGATGAGCAACGATGAACAGGTGCCGCTCTCCCGTGAGGTGCGCATCGTGGATGAATATTACTCCATCTACCATGTCCGCTTTGGTGAGCGGGTGCGTATGGAGTGGCGCATTTCCGATTCGCTGGATCTTACCGAGACCATGGTGCCGTCCTTTATTTTACAGCCCATCGTGGAAAATGCCTTCAAGCACGGCATCTGTCCCAAAGAGGAGGGCGGTGTGGTGCGCATCCGCGTGAACCCTCTGCGGGAGAAGGGACTGCTGTGCATCCGCGTGGTGGATAACGGCGTGGGCATCCAGCTGGATCAATTACGACAGCTGCGCGGGGCGCTCAGCCAGCCCGGTGAGCGCTGGGAGCATATCGGCATTTATAATGTTGCGGCCCGCCTGCGTCTGCTGGATCGGAACAGCCGCTTTGTGATACGGTCCCATCCGGGACGCGGTACGGCGGTGGTGCTGTATCTGCCATTGGTGGAAAATGAGGAGGAGTTTGAGGAATGATTCGTCTGTTGATCGCGGATGATGAAGCACTGGAACGGGAAACGCTGGCGGACATCGTGGCCCGCCGCTTTGAGCACGAAGTGACCATCGAGACTGCCGAGAACGGCCGCAAGGCAGCGGATACGGCGGTGCTGTGGGGCGCAGACCTGATCCTGATGGACATTGAGATGCCCGGTATGAACGGTCTGGATGCAGCCCGCGCCGTGCTGGAACAGCGCCCGGAGTGCAAGGTGATCTTTGTTACGGCCTACAGTCTGTTCCAGTACGCCCACGAGGCCATGCATCTGGGTGCCTGCGATTATCTGCTCAAGCCGGTGAACCCGGACGAAGTGGAAGCTTCCATCCGCAAGGCCATCCGTCAGATCGAGGCGGGCCGCCGCCTTGCAGAGCTGGCTCCGGTGGAACCGGAGCCGGAAGCTGACCCGGAGAGCGATGCCGCCGAAGCAGGGGAGAACGACCGCAATGCACTGGTCATGGCCCATGTGCGCAAGTATATGGAGGATAACTATATGTTCGACCTCTCGCTGGACAGTGTGAGCGAGATCCTGCATATCAGCCCGGCGTATCTCTCGGCACAGTTCAAAAAGTACCAGAAGATGAACTTTCTGGACTGCCTGACCGAACTGCGGATCAACGCTGCCAAGGAGCTGCTCACCGACCCGTTCCGTTCGGCAGCAGAGGTGGCTTCCATGGTGGGCTACGAGGATTCCAGCTATTTTGCCCGCACCTTTAAAAAACGCACCGGCATGACCCCCACCCAGTACCGCAGGGAAGCGGCCAAGGCTGCACGGGAGGCCCGCCTGTGACCCGCCGCCAGATGCTCACCGCCCTGTTCGGCGCAGCCGTGCTGGCACTGCCGGTGGCGGGCTGCGGCCATCAGCCGGTGCAGGAGCAACAGGGGGCGGAACTGATCCTGCGCTATGCGGAGAACCAGCCGAAGGATTATCCTACTACGCAGGCGGCGCTGGCCTTTGCGGATCTTGTGGCCCAGCGCACCGATGGCCGCGTGAAAGTGCTGGTGTACAGCGGGGGAGAGCTGGGCGCGGAGCAGAGCGTGATCCAGCAGATGCAGTTTGGCGGCATTGACTTCTCCCGCGTGTCCCTCAGCCAGCTGGCAGAGTATGAACCGGCGCTGAGCGTATTGCAGCTGCCGTACCTTTACACCGATGCCGACCAGATGTGGCGCGTGCTGGATGGGACCATCGGCGACGAGTTCCTCTCCACGCTGGAGTCGCTGGAGCTGACCGGCCTTTCCTGGTTCGATGCCGGTGTGCGCAGCATCTACACCCGGCAGAAGGTGACAGGCCTTGCAGATCTGCAGGGCCTGACCATCCGCGTGCAGGAATCGGACATGATGAGCGAAATGATCACCGACCTCGGCGCAAAGCCGGTAAAGGTGGTGTACAGCAAGGTGTATGCCGCCCTGCACAACGGTGAGATCGATGGCGCAGAGAACAACTGGCCCAGCTACGAAGCCATGGGTCACTACGAGGTGGCACCTTACTTTTTAAAGGATGAGCATACCCGCGTGCCGGAGGTGCAGCTTGCAAGCCCTGCTGTGATGGAAAAGCTGGCCGCACTGGACGAGCGCTACCCGGAGATCATCCGCCTGTGTGCCCGGGAGAGCGCCAAGGTGGAGCGCAGGCTCTGGGCGCAGCAGGAGGCGGAATCGGAAAGTGATCTGCGTGCAGCAGGCATTGAGGTGACAGAGCTGGACGAAGAAGAAAAGGCAAGGTTCCGTGCTGCTGTGCAGCCGATGTATGATCGGTTTGCCCAGCAGGGCGAATTGATCGCCCGCATCCGGCAGGCATAAGCCCCACAGCAAAGCCCGGAAAAGATGGGCAAAGAAATCAGGAAAACAGAATAAAGAACCGGCAAAGCGCTGTGTGCTCTGAACCCCAAAGGGAAGGGCATCCAGCGCTTTGCTTCTATCTGGAATACAGAAATGTATCCATCTGTTAGGCGAAGGCGCACAAACAAAAAGTAAAGCACTTGGCATTTTTCACAAAAGAAATTCTGACATTCTTTCAAAAAGCAGGACATTTTTTGAAAGCCCTTGTTTCGTTTAAAAAAATTTGCTAAAGTGTGTACAGTAAATGAACGGTATGCGGGTCCTGTGCAGACCGGGCCGTTCGGGAGATTTAAGGAGGACGATTTATTATGAAAAAGATCACTCGTCGCAGCTTTCTGGCAGCAGCCGGTGTTTCCGCCGCTGCTCTGGCTCTGAC
>OLVU01000263.1_pt1 | contig 47802 bp, 30 predicted proteins | sample 1673321 | NCBI WGS metagenome assembly OLVU01 (sample SAMEA3178942, study PRJEB25190) | human gut metagenome | biome: human gut; feature: human-associated habitat; material: faeces | place: Austria | collected 2013 | reverse complement strand
TCCGTTTCCGTTGGAACTGGCTGAATCGGGTGCTGATAAAGATGTATGAATGATTCTTACCGAAATCAGAAATTAGTGTAGACCACATATCCATGAGCCGGTACATTAACCTGTTTATTTACGGTTTCACTTTTTCCTGTAAAGTAATTGGTCCAGTTACCAGGAGTGGCAGGGAAAACAATATCAGTAGCGGTATGTGTAAAGTTACCCACCACCACCAGTTGCTTACCCGTTATACTTTTTACCAATAATGTACGACCGTTGTCCCAATCAGAAGTTTCCACCTTCCATGTCAAAGTTGCATTTGCATCAAACAACTCCGGATGAGCATTGCGCAGCTTCATCAAACCTGCATAAACATCGTGCAGCCCTTTACGATCGGCGTTATCTAAATATTCCCAATGCAAAGGCTTCCTACCGGTACGGCCATTCTCTTCAATAGAGATGTCATATCCCATCTCTCCGAACTGCCAAACCATCTTAGGACCAGGAACGGTAAGGAAGAAAGTTGTATTTAGTGCCAACTGATTCATACGGGCATCAAGGTCGGTTTTCAGCACACCATCACCCCATTGCGACTGTTTGTAAGCTGCGCGTTCTTCATCATGACTTTCCATAAAACCTACCCATGCAGTGTTTTTCTCATAAAGGCTACTAAAAGAACTATTTTCAGCATACCCCATAGCCGACTGACAATAGGCATTATTCAAGTTACGCCATAAGTGCATACCATCAGCTGCCAGTTCATTTTCTTCCTTTGAATCACAGAAATGCTCCAAGATAACATAAGAGTCCTTTTTCACTTCCTTGATGGCCGCATTATAATCCTTTAGGACGGCAATGCGACCCGCATCGTAATTGGATGCTGTACTTTCAGTGCAAGAGGTTTGTGTGAACCCTTTCGTCAAATCAAAACGAAAGCCATCCACCTTATATTCCTTCAACAAGAATTGCAGATTACGCTTCACAAACTTACGCACCAATGGGCTTTCATGATTGAAATCATGGAACACGCTATAAGGATGAGGTGCTTCCACATTGAAATATGGATTATTCTTTGCAGTCTTATCACCATCCCAATAGAGTTTAGCCAGCGGATTATTTCCTGTAGCATGATTATAAACCACATCCAGAATAACTGCCATACCAGCCTCATGACAAGCATCAATGAACTGCTTATACATTGTTTTTGTCCCATAAGCTTTATCCATCGCAAAGAAAAAACAAGGATTATACCCCCAACTGTCATTGCCGTCAAACTCCTGCACCGGCATCAACTCAATAGCGTTGACACCCATTTCTTTCAAGTAAGAAAGCTTTCCCATCGCACCGTTAATGTCACTCGTAGCCGTAAAGTCGCGCAAGTGCAATTCATATATCACTAATTGCTCAGGATTTGCTATTTTAAAATCATTATACTTCCAGTTATAACTATCTTTCTGTATCTTGAAGGTCGAAACGATTCCTACCCCTCCCTTAGGATAAACCAGGTTTTCATTATAGGTAGAAGCTGAAATATCTTTATCATTATCAGGATCCAGTATTTTTTCAGTATAAGCATCTGCCAAATGAATTACTTCACCTTCCTTTGTACCCACATAGTATTGGAAAGCATACTCTTTACCAGCATCTAACCCCGCCAACGTAATCCACCAACATCCGGAAGCATCATCACGATACATCTGCGACTTTTCGTCATTACTTAAAGTCCAATTGTTAAAGTCACCCACAACATGTGCAAAATCCTTATGATTTCCATTCACATCTTTATCATAAAGTACCAGTGTCACTGTAGAATTATCCATTATGTTGATACCTTCGACCATATCAGCCGGTACAGCGGCAGTTTTAATCTCACCGGGTACAAATCCTTCATATTTTGTATCAGTTACCGCTATAAAGGAATCAGTATCTATTCCTTTTTTACTACCATCCGCACTACGAATCACTATTCCAAGTTGGTTCACCGGTGTCTTTCCACTCCCAAACCACTCCCGGATATTCGGACTCAATGTAATACTCCAAATATTAGCCTCAGATAAAGTCATCTTACATTTATCTTTGTTTTCTGCCCACTCTGCAGGCACGAATTGCCAACGACCTTCACTGACAACACCAATATGTACATACACATCTCCTTTATACTCATAGAGGGCAGACTTTGTATCCGCTTTAAACGTAATGACAAGAGGCTGATCAGCATCTGGTACCACCGGTGTATAACTCAGACCAGCAGGAATTGCAATTGCATTGGCAGCTTGAGTGACGGATATTTCTTCCCTTTTTGAACCGGATATAATATTCAATTGTGCTGTACGCGCTATTCCAGTTTCATTTTTAGCAACAGAAACCATAATCGTAGCTTTTCCTGACAAGCCTTTTGCCGGATTGATACTGCACCAGCCAATATCCTCACCACTCAGCTCAGCAGTCCATTGATATCCGGCCTCAAAACTGACACTTTGTGAAGAAGCAGCTTCAGCAAAGCTAAAACCTTGTTCAAAAATAGCTTCACTACCGGAGGCAGGAGTCAAATATTCCTGAAACTCCTCTTTGTTGTCACTACATGCCGTGAATGCCAGCAGCACGCTGAAGCATATCAAATGCCATAAAACAAGATTCTCACGTTGAACGATAATTTTCATAATATGAAGTATTTAAAGTTATCACTTCACAAATATAACCGGAAAAGAAAGGGCAAATCAATTAACGTAAAGGAAAACGAGAACAATATCACGAAAACGTTTGCATATCAAACAGAAAGAGGAGACCTTACACAATATAATAGTATAGGGTCTCCTCTTTTATTAAAATCCAGCCGTCAGAATCTAATTATTCTATACTCTAATGCATTCAGTTTAATTTCATTCATCAATTCCAGAGGTTTATTTTCGTAAATATCAGTAGCTACATGATGCTTCCAACCCTCCGGTAAAATAACAGAAACATCTCTATTACGCACATTAACCAATATCATAAAAGCATCTTTACCATCACTTTTCTGATACATCAAGACGTCTGAAGCAGGATACCCAGTTAATATTCCTTTCCGAAGTGCAGGATATTTATTATACAATCCCATTAAACACCCATATTCTTGATAAATATCCGAACATTCGGACCAATCCACGGATGTATATGCAAAAAAATTAATAGGAGCCTCATGTCCAATTTCTTGTGAACTATAAATCAATGCTCCACCATGCAAAAAAACGGTTCCAACAAAAGCAGCCATAGCTGCCCTTTCACTTCCTAACTCCACAATTGGCGACATTTTAGAAGCCTCATCATGATTGGTAATAAAACGTAATTTCATTTTTCCTGCCGGAATTGAGTCATACTCGCTCCAATCCACCTCCAACAAGCGTGCCGCACTACTATCATTAACGAAAACATCCCGCATCGCCTCCATCAAATCCCAAGCATAGTTCATATCAAATCCTGCATCAAAATGATCTTTGCGCTTACCTTCTGCCAACATTAACAATTTCCGATTTGGAATAGCCCTCAGAGAATCAACAGCTTGCTTCCAGAAAGTATATGGAACATAATCAGCAGCATCACAGCGAAAACCATCTACACCAACTTCTTGTATCCAATATTTCATAGCATCAATCATTGCAAGGCACATATCTGCATTATCGTAGTTCAAATCTGCCACATCATTCCATCCCGTTCCTGCAGGAGAAATTATATTTCCGATACTATCCTGAGTATACCACTCTTTATGTTCTTTAATCCAAGCATGGTCCCAAGATGTATGATTAGCAACCCAATCTAAAATTACACTTATTCCTTTTTCATGGCATAATTCCACTAAACGCTTAAATTCTTCTACTGTTCCAAATTCAGGATTTATTCTTTTATAATCTTTGATACAATAAGGAGAATTCACCGTATTTACCTCACCAATCTCATAGATTGGCATAAACCAAACAACATTAACACCCAAAAACTGAATAGAATCAAGATGTTTTGATATGACATTAAATGCATTCTTCAGAGCAAAAACACGTGGATTGATTTCGTACATCACAACGTCTTCTACAGCAGGTAATACTTGCTTTTGTTCAGTAACTATCTCGCGTTTTCCGGCACAAGCATACACTGTCAATAATACAAGTATAGTATAAAATAAATTCCTCATCTATTTACAATTCATTGGTCTGACAAATAAAAAAGGATTAAAGGTCCCCCCCTTAATCCTTTTTCTATAAATAAGAGAGCCTTAATTGGCTGTCATTGTAGCATTCTTAGCTTCTGGATCCAATACAATCGTGTATGTTCCAGCTGAAACTTTAATATTTCCACCATCCTGCGTCAGCGCACCTAAACTACCACCAAAGTTTATAGTCCAAGCTGCATCCCATCTGAATTTCATTTCACCATCACCTAATGTAACAGTCACCGACCACTTTTGCGTTTCAGCATCATAATCCATTAAAGTGCCTTTATCCCATCCACCAGGAGTAGCATCACCAATAATCTCCCAACCTGTCTTATCCAAAGTAGCAACCATCTTCTTAGTATCGGCACCTACTCGATAATAACCGGCAGCCTCAATCTTAACATTACCGCCATCACCGATAACAAACGTAGTTGATGTCTTAGCCTCATTCCAAGTAATATCTCCAACAACACCAATCCACGTACCAGAATCATAGAACTTGAATTCTGTATCGGCAGGGAAATAGTGAGTGCCAGTATATTTGAAATCACGAGCTGCAGATTCTACCTTATAGCAATCATCAGCTTCCGGCTTCCAACCATCACCACTCTGATAGCTACCAGGCAATGTCATTGCAGAGCTAGAAAGCTCAATCGTTGTTTCTTCCATACTATAAGTATATTTTCCTGCATTAGTCAAATTTAAAGTAATAATATAGGGACTTGCCTTTACCACTTTGAAATTTTGACCTCCAGCAACCAAGTTACCGGCCAACTCAGAAAGTTTACCTTCTTCTGCTCCATAATTGAATCCCCAGTCATTATTGGCTCTAAATTTGAATTCCTTATCGAGCAACGGAGTAACCACTGTCCAAAGACGAGTAGTGGTATCGTATTCCATCTGGGTATCTTTGTCCCAACCACTAGACGTAGCATCTCCAATTACTCCCCAAACCAGCCCTTTCTCTGATTGGGTTACCTTACCTTCTGCATCTAAAGTAATTTCAATGAAACCTTTACCATCAGCAGTAACTTGCTGATCTTTAGCCAATACTTTCGTAAGGTCTGCACCATCAATGATTGCATAAGAAACAGCACCATCAAAATTGGCATAACCACTATAAATGCCATCACCGTCAGGGTCACCTATCAAATAGGCAGTAGTGTAGTCCCAATCAGGATAGCCAACAGCTACATAAGCATACTTCCATGTAATATTATCTACATTAGGGTCATAAGGTGTAGCCTTAAAAGTTATTGAGTTACTAGCTGCATCAGTATAAGCATCATATGCCTCAGAAACCAAAGAAACAGTAAAATCATACGTTTGCCCCGGATATGCTCCTACCTTAGCCAATAAAGAATTCATTTCACTATTTGTAAATGCCAGTTTTGCATCCCCTGTTTCTCCTATTACAATACTCTTATTGGTAGAAGTATTTGTTAGAGTTACAACATAATTAACTACTGCAGAAACTCCATAATCTGCCTTATCCCAAGCTATTTCCGGAAATTGCGCATCCTTATTGTCTTTAGTAATAGTAATGTCTGTTTGGGAAAGCGCATGCAATGCAGCAGCAGTCTTCAATTCCAATATGGGGGTAGCATCCTCCTCACAAGACATCAATGCGAAGATTCCAGCCAAAAGTAAATAAATATATTTTGTCTTCATATCATTCATGTTTAATCATTAATATTAGTATCCTTCATTCTGTACCAGGTTCTGATTAGAACCAACATCGTCTGAAGGCAAGGGGAACACTTGATAAAAGCTTTCAACAGATTTTCCTGCCGCAACTCCACCCTTCCATGGCCAAACATAATCAGCAGAAGTATATTTACCGAAGCGAATCAAATCTGTACGTCTTTGAGCTTCGTAGAATAGCTCACGTGCGCGTTCATCCATCATAAAGTCCAAAGTAAAATCACTATCGGAAATAGGTGCGGACGCCTTGTCTGAATATGCACGTTTACGCAAATCATTTACATATCCCAAAGCCTCTGTTTTTGTTGCTCCTTGTCCGCCACGAAGAACAGCTTCTGCTAAATTCAAATAGATTTCACCTAAACGGAATAATGGATAATCTGTCCAAGCTTCCGCAGATGCAGGTTTACTTCCATCTTTATTCACATTATAAAACTTGGTAACGGGAATGCCATTATTGACAAAATCAGCTTCATTTGTGATCTCAATATTTGTGGTAGCTTCTGTACGCAACATTGCTTTACGAGTATCCTTATCACTGCTATCCTCTTTTTCAAAGATATTATATAAAGACGACTTAGCTCTAACACCTTGCCAACCTCCCTTTGCATTCGTTTCTTCTTGAAAATCAGCAGAACCCCAGCATAACAAAGCTGTCATACCTCCCCAGGTCATTGTATCTTCACCTTCATATCTCAATGGGAAAATCATCTCTTTGGATTGGTCATTATCAGCTTTGAACATATCGCCATAAACCGGTTCCAATTGGTAACCTGCTGAAATAATCTTTTTAGAATAAGTCACACATTCAGTATATTTATTTACACCTACATACGTGTCTGCATTCAAATACAAGCGAGACAATGCAGCCCACAGAGCAGCTTTATTAGCATGTCCATAATTATCATTAAATCCAACTACAGGATCAAGCATATCACTTTCACATGCCAACATTTCACTTTCAATGTATTCAAATAATTGATCTTTCATAATTTGTTGTGGACGAACGCTACCAATAGGGCTGTTTTCATCTACAAACGGAACATTACGATACAAATCCAAAGCATACAGATACATCAAAGCACGCATAAAACGAGCTTCTGCACGGAAAGTTTTAATAGAAGCCTTTACTTGCTCTGAACAACCTCGTGAGGCAAGTTTATCATCAGTTGTTTCACGTAAAAACGCATTTGACAAGTTAATCTGATAATACAAACGATAATATGATCCTTTGATCCATGGACTTGAAGCAGCCCAAGAAATATGATTGAAGTCTGGAATACCAGGATCATTCCAGCAACAATGAGCGATATCAGAAGCCAATTCCTGCATATTCCACAATACGCGAATAAATGAAGCCTGAGAACCACCGTCAATGCCGACAACATCCTGGTCTGAGTCTCCACCTGCATTACCACCTATTACCAAACCTGCATATATTTTAGCCAAACTTTGTTCATAAGCTCCTATCTCCTTTCCAAAAACGACATCCGAAACCAATTCATCCTTATCCAATGGAACCGTATCCAGATCGTTCACACAAGAGGTAACCCCTAACATCGTACTCAAAAGGGCTGCCGACAATATATATTTATATTTTAATATTTTCATAACTTCATTGATTAAAAATTAAGATTCAAGCCTAACATAAATACACGAGGGCGAGGATAGATATTATTATCAACTCCACTACCGCTAATTTCAGGATCCAAACCATCATATTTGGTAATAACAAACGGATTCTGTACCGTGACATAAACACGTGCACTTTGTTTATCATTGAACAGCTTGTTAAAAGTGTATCCTAATGAAATATTGTCCATCCGTACAAAAGAAGCATTCTGAACATAGTAACTAGAACGATATTGCCCTGTCTTGAAATTTGTTTTCCATGCAGAAGTCAAACGATTTTTCAAGAAACCAGTTTGGTCATACATTTGTGAACCATCCCAAGCCTCACGATTGGATTGTACATTGTTATAAGCATAGTTTCCAATACTTGCACGCAAAGCAAATGACAAATCCCAATTCTTATAAGACAATTGAGAAGTTAATCCCATAAATACGTCAGGAGCAGACTTTTTGTAAGCGACCAAATCTTCTTCGTCTATTTTATTATCCCCATTTTGATCAACATAAGCACCTTCTATCGGATTTCCAGCCTTATCATAAAGTTGTTCCCATACATAGAATGAATTATAAGGATGATCAACAGCATTTATCATGATATTATAACCGGTTGCTCCATCAATACCAGTATGAATCACACCTTTATAAGCCGGGTCATCATTAAATGTCAATTTGGTAATTTCATTTTTATTATAAGAGATGTTATAACTCAATGTCCAGTCCCAATCTTTTGTCGTGATAGGATGAGCCGTCAAAGTAAGTTCAATACCTTTATTCTCCAATGTACCTACATTCGTCAACAACTGGTTACTAAAGTTTGTACCGGCAGGAGCTGTAACCGTATTCAGCAAATCATCAGTTTTACGATAATACAAATCAAGAGTACCTGTCAATTTGTTGTTCAATACACCGAAATCCAATCCAATATTGTAAGTTGTAGTTTCTTCCCATTTCAAGTTTTCATCATAAGCTTGAGGAGCAATCAATGAATACTTGTTATTACCAAAATAATAATTTGCTCCAGCTTTGGAATACATATAGCGAGCCATATAAGGATAGTCACCATTATTCAGGTTTTGCTGACCAGTAATACCATAGCCCAAACGCAACTTCAAATCAGAAAGCCAATCCACTCCCTTCAAGAAATTCTCTTCTTTCATCTTCCATGCCAAAGCAACTGAAGGAAATAATCCCCAACGATTGTCTTTATTGAAACGTGAAGAACCATCATTACGCAAGGTAAATGTCACCAAATAACGATTCAATAATGTATAATTCAAACGCCCAAAGAAAGAAACAAGATAGTTTTCAGTTGAATAATCTTCCATATCCTTATAGAATTCCTTACCAGTTTCTTCAGCTTTTACTGTAGAATAAGGATATTTGGTCCATGTAGAATTATAGAAATGCTGCCAAGAATAACCGCCCATAACATCGACATGATGTGCACCAAACTCTTTAGCATAATTCAAATAGAAATCCAGCAATGTATTCCGCTTCAATTGATAATAGCTGCTATTTTCCCCAAACCCAGTTTTATAGTTACCTTGGCACCAAGTCATAGGAGCATTATCTTCTATAATAACATCACCTTCACTCTTAGACACGTCGTAACCTAAATTCAAGTTTGCTCTCAATTCGGGCAGGAAATGAAACTTATAGTCAATTTGTGCATTACCAATACTTCTATAAACAGTTGATTCGTCATGCTTTGAATCTAAAATAGAAACGGGATTAGCCAAACCAATATCAACCGGTGTAGGATTATTGCCACTTTTCATATACATAAAGTAGCCGTTACCATAGGGATTTCCATCCATGTAAATAGGCTGTGTCGGATCATATTGCGTCGCCATACCTATTGCACCAGTATCTGCAAAACGGTTTGTATTATAAATACCTTTCACATTCAACTGAATATTCAATTTCTTATCAAAGAAATTAGGATTCAAGCTAATAGCACCAGTCAAACGCTCCATATTAGAAGTCTTCAATATACCATTTTCATTGGTATAAGAAACTGATACACGATAGGGCATGTGTGGTATAGCACCAGAAACATTAACATTGTGGTCTGTACTGAAAGAGGTTTTGAATATTTCATCCTGCCAATCAGTATTTGCCTGACCTAATGCTTTAAACTGAGCACTTGATTCACCGAATTTAGAAGTCACAAATTCTCTAAATTCATTTGCAGACATTACATCTACTTTATTGGGTCTTGTATTAATAGAGAATGTACCACTATAACCAACTTGTACACGTCCAGACTTTCCTTTTTTAGTATTAATAATAATAACACCGTTAGATGCACGAGAACCATAAATGGCTGTTGCAGAAGCATCTTTCAAAATAGTAAAAGTCTCAATATCATTGGGATGGACAGTAGCCAAAGGATTTGACATACCATTAATACCACCGTCATCTACAGGCACACCGTCAATAACAATCAACGGATTATTGGATGCAGACATAGAAGAACCGCCACGCACACGAATTGTAGCACCAGCTCCCGGAGCACCACCGTCAGTAATCACACTTACACCGGCAGCTTTACCAACCAACATATCAGTAGCAGATGTAACAGCACCTTTTACCATTTTATCTGCACTAATAGCCGTAACAGACCCAGTCAAATCATTCTTTTTGGCTGTACCGTAACCAATTACGACCACCTCGCCCAACAATTCCGCATCATCTTGTAATGTAATAATTACTGAAGGAGCAGCAGCTACTTCTTGCGTCTTGTATCCGATAAAAGACACGACCAACGTAGCTCCCTGAGGAACTGTCAATGTAAAATTACCATCAAGGTCAGTGATTGTACCATTCGTGGAATTTCCTTTTTCCACTACATTTGCGCCTATCACTCCTCCCAAAGCATCTTTTACATGCCCTTTCACGGTGATGTTCTGTGCATAAACGCTAACAGACAAGAATAACCCCATCAATAGGGGAAGAATCATTCGATAGATTCTAAGATTAACTTGCTTCATGCATTTAAAAAATTAAAGTTAACAATATTAATTACCTATATTATATATTCGAAATTATCTTTCGATTGCTTTTTCTTTTATAAGGTATCTATAACACGACGCAACAAAAATATGCTTTATTAAAATATTAAAATATAAGAAATATGAGAAATATGCAATTGCAACAGTGCAAACGATTGCAGGAAATTGCGCCATTACACAAGAAAAGGATTAGTCTTTGAGATAGACAAATACATAATCATTTTCAAGGAACAAAGAATTACAAAATGTCAAAACAACAATAGAAATACTTATTTTACATCCATAATGCTAGCCCATTCCCTATTTTCATGACATACCTCATTTTATAAATCCGCAAACCAGCACATTCTTCGAATAAATAAAGAATAAGAATGCACTAAAACCGCATATTATTGCAGCTTTGATAGCTATTTATACAGAAAAGGGTTACTACTTACAGGTGATAAGGTTACTACTTACAGGTAAAAGAGTTACTACTTACAAGCAAAAGGGTTACTACTTACAGCCAATACACTTATTTGCATCACGTCTCTCACCTATAAGAGCTATTTTCCATGAATATTTCATTCTAAAACGAATGTAAACATTTCGCTATTCAACTATTAGTCTGACATTTGTTTCTTTTCATTGTCATATTTCCAACTCTATAGGTCTACGGCCAGAAATAGCGCACTCTCAGCTAACCTAAAATACAATTTGTCACAATGACAATTAGGCATATCCTCGTCCTCACTAATTCAGCCTCCTATATAAAGCAACCATTATGGGTCGTACATATCCCATCCCTGTCGCACATTTGTTATAATTACAAACGGGAGGACAGGAATGGGCTTCTTAAATCAATACCTTATTATTTTGAAGAATAAAGTGTAAGTTTACCGGACTTTACCCCTTTGGCTTTAGCTTCAAATACGATCTCACCGGCTTGCTCGGCAGCCTGAACAATTGCCGTCAACTGACCGCTGAAAGCAGGCATCTTCGGCAAGTGGAACAAATCGAGTGAAGTAGCATCTCCATTAGCAGCAGCACGATAATGGCCCGCACCTTTCACCGTAAAGTTAACAAGACGACTATCCGAAGGACAGAGGTTTCCATCTTTATCAACCACGCGAACTGTGATATAGGCCAAGTCTTTGCCATCGGCAGTAAGTTGCGAACGATCAGCTACCACTTCCAAGTGATGAGGTTTACCGGCAGTACGTACCACTTTCTCCTCTGCTATTTTACCTGAAGCATCATAAGCTATGACTTTCACTTCACCCGGTTCATAAGGAACATCCATCCACATCAAGCGGTAACGACGTTGGAGAGCAAGCGCATCTTTGCCTTGAATAGCTTTACTTTCTTCGGCTGTCAGTTTATGCTGTTTACCATAACTTTTCCCATTAACGAAAAGTTCGGCAGTCGGATAGTTTGTGTAAACGAAGACAGGTGTATTCTCTCCTTCCCGACCCGGCCATGTCCAGTGAGGAAGTACATGGAGTGTATTCACATTTTTATTCCAAAGACTACGATACAAATAGTAGCGGTCTTTAGGGAGGCTGGCAAGGTCAATAATACCAAACAAAGAACTATGACTCGGCCATGCATCCGTATCATAGGGAGAAGGCTCACCCAGATAATCGAATCCTGTCCAAACGAATTGACCGATAGTCCAGTCGTAATCATCTGCTAAAGCAAAATCCTCATCGGGGACATTAGACCAAGAACAATGCTCCAAATCATAACCGGAAGACTGGTGATCGTCATACTTTACATCCCCGCGTTTCTCTACAGGAAATTTATATACGCCACGGGAACTAACGGTAGAAGAAGTTTCGGAACCAAGCACTATATTCTGCGGTAGCAGTTCATAAGCTTCCAGATAACGGTGTGCACGATAATTAAAACCGGGTACATCAATCATTGCTGCAAAGCCATTCTTCAAAACACAGGAAACCTGATCCATACCGCAAGTAACAGGGCGTGTCGGGTCTTCACGATGACAGATATCCTGCAAGAAAGAAGCAACTTTATAGCCTACCGGGCTACATTGGGTCGGAACTTCATTACCGATGCTCCACATCACAACACAAGGATTGTTGCGGAACTGATGCAGCATATTTACCATATCGCGTTCTGCCCACTCGTTGAAATAGCGGTGATAGCCATTCTCACATTTGGCAATATCCCATTCGTCGAAAGGTTCCACCATCATCATAAAGCCCATTTCATCACAGAGTTGCACTAACTCCGGCGCAGGCATATTATGAGCGGTACGAATAGCATCGCAACCCATATCTTTCAACAGTGTGAGTTGGCGACGTAATGCAGCAACATTGATAGCAGCACCCAACGGACCGAGATCGTGATGATTACATACCCCCTGGAACTTACGGTGCTTACCATTCAGGAAGAATCCTTTGTCGGCAATGATTCCTATGCTACGGATGCCGAAACGAGTAGTATATTCATCCGTTTGCTTGCCATCGGCATAGACTTTGGAAACAGCCTTATATAAATAAGGTGTCTCCGGCGACCACAAACAAGGAGCATTCACCAGGAAGTTTTGTTCAAAAGGTTGACCATGATTAATCTTACGGGTATTATCCTTCGTTGCAACAACTTTCCCATCGGGAGAGATAATTTCTGTTACGATACGGATATCTTTTCCTTCATCATTAGCAATAGTCGTCAACAGACGTACTGAGGCATACTCATCAGAAACATGAGGAGTAGTCAGCTGAGTACCCCATACAGGAACATGCACTTTATCAGTACTCACTACACGCACATTGCGATAAAGTCCTGCGCCAGGATACCAACGGGAAGATTGAGGCTTATTCTCCAGACGTACAGCAAGGGTATTGTTTTTACCATCTTTATTCAGAAGTCCGGTGACATCGCAATGGAAAGAATTATAACCGAATGGCCAGAAACATGCTTCTTGCCCATTGACATATACACGGGCTTCACTCATTGCACCATCAAAGACAAGTGTCGTCTGCTGATCAGCGGGAACATCGAACGTAGTACGATACCAACCTATTCCTACGTAAGGGAGCCCACCTGTACGTCCAGTCTTGACAGAAGCCTTCTTTTCGAAGTTCTGCGTTACTGCTACTTCCTGCAAGTCGTTGCTGCGTTCGAAAGGACCGAAGATGGCCCAGTCGTGAGGTACAGTTACGGTTTCCCGTTTGCGATCATCAAATTCAGGCTTCATGGCTTCCGCTACTTCACCTTTTGTAAACTTCCAGTTCTTCTCCAACAGTGTTTCTATACGCTGAGCTTTTGCTATCAAAGAAAAAAGAATACAGCAGGAGAAAGAGATGAATAGTATCTTCTTCATTTTCAATCAAAGTATTTAATTAATGTTATTTAAAAGCATCCATTATAACAGTAGGACGACCCTCTTCTGTAAATGCTCCCAATCTATATTGACTCGGCCTGCACTCCGGTTCCCAATAGAACACTCCTTTACAACGACCGTTGGTATTTTCCTTGCACTCCTTCAAGATACGGGCAAGCTGCCTCTTTCCCTCGTTCAAAACAGAGTTACTTGCCAATTTACCATTGTCATCGGCACACTCCATACCGGTTTCTACCACCATTACATCACAATTGTACTTGGTGCTCAAAGCCTTGATGTTGCTGATACAGTCCGTAATGACGGCATCGGCAGATGAATAGCCTTCTTTGGCATCACGCGACCAATAAGGGTAAAGCGACATACCTATCATGTCCCACTTACCGCCATTCTTCTTCAATTCATCGAAGAACCAGGTGAATAAGCCGCTGTCCCATCCATTGTCCAAGTGAACAATCACAATAGCATCGGGAAAAACCGACTTCACAGCATCGTATCCGGTAGTGACGAAAGCACCAAGATTGGCCCAATTCATGGGATATACCACTTTGTCGGTAGCACTTGCCGGTGCATCTTTCAAATCCTTCTCCGTCACATTATAAGATGCGCCGCTCAAAGCCACGTCTTCATCCCACAACATGCCCGGGCGAATTTCATTCCCCACTTGCACCCATTTAGGAATAACCCCTATCGTCTTCAAGGCCTGAAGTACACTCACTGTATGGTCTTTAATGGCACTTTTCAAGTTTGCCAGATTTTTTCCGACCCATGACGCGGGTTTGTTTTGCTGGGCGGGGTCGGCCCACCAATCACTGTAATGAAAGTCTATCATTACATCCATCCCCAACTCTTTGGCTCTTTTGGCCTTCTCCACCACATCGGCAGTGTTACACCAATTGCCATGTTTACTCGGGTCTACCCATACGCGAATACGGATGGCATTAAGCCCCAGTTCCTTCATCAGAGCCGTGCACTCACGCTGCTCACCTTTGGCATTATAGAAGTTGTAGCCTTTGGATTCGTATTCGGTGACCCATCCTATGTCAGCACCTTTGGCAAATTCTACCTCTGTAGTTCCATCGTCACCATCGGGATCGACATCGGGCACAGGAATTATTTCGTTATTACTGCTACACGCTACTATAGAAAAAGTAACACCCAAAAAGAAAGACAAAAATTTCATGTGTTTCATGGCAAATATAGTTATCAATGATACAAATATAATAAATAAAAGCATAATCATTCAAGCCAGATACTCCCTATCTCTATTTCCGTAGACTTCTCAGCAACTCCATCAAAAGAGAGTTCGAGAGTTTCAATCCCTTCTACCTTGAAAGGTATTTCAGTCTGCGGACGGAAATAATTATCAAGGAAGACCGGATAGACGTGGGGAAGTAAAGCTGTATTTGTTTGCTTCAAATCCTGCAAGGATACACGAATGATACCATCAGTCGCAGCGGCACACGAAGCAAGATAGGTATATCCGTCAGAAGTAATGAAGCCGGCTTTTAGTCCTTCGGGGATCTTCTTCGCATGGATACACAAAGTGCGGCAGGAAGCGAGTCGCTCAGGACGTCCATCGATATCATCTTTAATATAACGACGAAGAACGAAGACAGACGCCTTATCTTTAGACTCGAAAGTGATGCGCAGGGTAGGCTTCTCTGTCGGTGCATTTTGTATTAATTGCCGGTTCGTACGGCTCCATTCGGGCATAGTATATGTTTCCAATTTACTGTCAGCATCCACTATTTCCAGCAGAGACAGTGATTTTTCAGGAGCGACTATGTTGGTTTCCCACAGGGTAGCCGAAGTATAGTCCCAATCCAGTGGACTCCTGGCTACTCCCGAAGGAAACGTTTGTCGCTTATCGCCTTGACAAACGACGATATTATACCTAAAACAACCCTCTTTTATCTCTGTAGCAGGTACGGTAGCACGGTAAGTGTAACCGCCTGTATGATTCATTTTCAGATAAGGATTCTTTTCATTCCAGAAAGATATCTTATCTGTGTAGATAATAACGGAATCGGGTATTTCATTCCCCGCCACAATGGCCTCTATCTGTAAATCTTTACCGGCATCTACTGTCTTGGCAGGAGAATGAGTAACAGTAAAACCTTTATTATCTGAAATGGATGGACATACATATTCACCAAGAGTAATATTCTGCCAATGAGCATCAGCAGTCCATTTACCGGAAGCAGATATACCTTCACGCTGTAACAAATAAACGCCCGGACGGAGGGTAGAAATCTTACCATTCGCAGCTTGTGTACTGAATGTATTTCCATTATTCAAGCCGTTCACCCGGAATTGCTTACCTAAATCAGGTAAATTCAGAGTCATATCCCATGCACCGGAAACAATGCGCATTACTTCTTTATCCAAAGAAGGCTTTGTAAACGGATCACTAACCTGTACGGCATCGGGCATTACTTCCAAACGCCAAACACCCTCTTCCAAACGATCCAGCCAATAAACTCCCGTACCTTCATAATTCACCACCGGAGATTTGCCACAACCTGCAATTGCGCGAAGCTGAGAAATATCTTTCGGACGGGTTTGAGTTGTATTGGAATAGTAGAATTTCTCTCCGTCATTCAGTTCGCTTAAATCCTGCACATAGCTGACACGGAAATCATTGAATAATGTATCTGCCGGATAATTGCCAAAACTCTCTCCTCTGCCCACTTTCTGCGCCGCTTCTGCGGCAATCATCAATCCGATAGTCTTATTCGGGGTGTATGCTACATTCAGGTAATGAGTCTGGTATTCAGTATTGTAGGCCGCCATGTCGATAGGATCATAAGCAAACTGAGTAATCCACTGGAAACCGGCTGTACGGAAAGTGCGTACAGTGGCCGGATACATATAGGAATAAAGAATATCAGCGGGATCAAATTCATAAACCATACGGGCCTTCTTATCGAAACCTTTCAGATTAGAGAAAGGAATATCATAACGGTCAACGAAAGGCAAGAAGTTCCCCTTGCGGGTATGTCCGGATACAAGCCCAATGGGATACCATTGATAGGTAGTGCCTTGTATAGCTGTAGAATAATAAGCCTCTACCACATGCTGGTTATGGCTGACATTGTAGAACACCGGTTTGCGGTTGCCTGCACGTTTCAGGGCGGACAGCATCTTATTTATGTAATTACGCGTTTCGACTACAGTGCCGGGATGGCAAGGCTCATTGTTTATTTCAAAGCCTACGATATAAGGATCGTCTTTGTAAGCATAACCTGTATAAGGATTCACGTGGCGTACAAGAGCAGCAATATACTTTTCCTGTGCAGCAATAGCTTCAGCATCGTTGTGAACGGCACATTTATCATAATGAGATGAAAAACCACCGGTGGGTTGGTTGCGTTCCGGATAACCGTTGCCAAAATCAGTCTGTGCCGTGATAACGGTACGGATACCACGTTCCTGTAATTTATAGATAAGGTAGTCCAATAATTCCAGGTGTTCATTTTCCAGCAAGTTACCTTCTACATCGGAAATTTCTACGTCCCAGATGTGAATACGGTAAGCATTCAGTCCCAAGCGTGCCATGTGATAGACATCACGGTCGATAGCAGTTTTACGGTCCACTCCCAGATAGCCCATCGCCCGATAGGCATGTGCAAAGGGTAAGGTATAGTTCACACCAAAGAAAGAAGCTTCTTTCTTCGTATCCGACCAACGCATGACGCCGCCGGCATCTACATAAATAGTAGGAACGCTTTTTTGTACTTTGTTCTGTGCCAGAGCAACTACTGCCAGCAAACAAATAATCAAGGTAAGAATGTGTCTCTGCATGTCATCAAATTCAAGTTGTTTTTTCTTGACGGCAAAAGTAATAGAGGGCTATTATTTGTCAAAGCAGATATCGGACATAAAACAACACAAAAAGGACATGCATTGATTATCAGTGATATCCATAGACAAATTCCGAATTAGAATATAATAACAACCAGAAACAATTAATCGGACGAACTGGTATTTTTTCTCCAGATTCTTGTAATTATTAGGCATAAAGAAGTATCTTTGGCACATTCTTTATACAAGAGATTAAATGAGAAGACACACCAACATACTAATTTTGCTGCTCCTCACAGGACTCTGCATTTCTGCAGGGGCGCAAAATAATCCCTATAAGATAGACGACTCATTATATCCCATCTTCCAACGTGCCATCAAATGGCGTACTCAACCCCAAGGACTACTTATTGCTGATACGCTTTATGCGGAAGCCACGCAAAAGAAAGACAAGAAAGCACAATGCCTGGCGTTAACAATCCCTGTCAGCTTTTATCTGAGTACCAATAATTATGAGAAACTGGAACAAGCAGCAACCCGAGCTAAAGAAGAAGCAAGAAAAAATAATTATCTCCAATATTATTATTCTGCCTGTACCAACGAAATAAACTGCCTGTTGAATAACGGACATTCATTGCGAGCTCTGCAAAAAGCTGAAGAAATGAAAATACAGGCTTTCAAGGATCAGCACGAGTATGGGATATTTTCGTGTATCTTCACTTTAGGGAACATTTACTACATGCGTCAAAACAGGGAGGTAGCCACAGAGTACTACAAAAATGCGTTGGAATATATGCTAAAGAACCTACCCGATCAGGACCCGACATATATGTATATAAACCTTTCTGAATATTATCGGGATAAAGGCGAAGGTGAAGTGGCTTTGGAATATGCAGAGAAAGCTGCTAAAGCCGCTAAAACCAATGAAAGTCGTGTAGCCTCCCTGCTAAATAAATGCGAAGTATTGTATTCCATGAAGCGTATTAATGATTTTAATGCTTGTTATGATGAATGCACGCAGGTAATAGAACAATATGGTGTCATTCGCAAGACAGCCGTACAACGCCTGCATATCTATAAACTCATTCTAAATAAAAATTACGATCAGGCACATACTGAAGCGGATTCCCTACGCAATTTATTGTCAGCCAACCAGATGCATCATGAAATATATCTGAAATCAGGAAACTATGAAAAAGCTTATATCTATAATAACTGGCTCCACAATTATCAGGATTCTGTCAACCGTCAGGTACAGTCATCAGACATCGCCGAACTAAATGCACGTATAGGTACTGAACGCATAAAATTGGACGCCAAAGCCCTGGAATATCAGAATACAGCACTCAACCTGAAGAATACCCAGCTGGAACTGGACCGGACAAAGTCGCAGTCTGAACTGGAAATGATGAATATCGAGAATAGTAAGTTAGTACTGGAAAACCGGAATCTGGATCTGGCACGCCTCAATGTAGAAGCGGAAAAGCAAAAAGCCATTTTAAAAGAGCAACAAAGCGCCTCCCAACATTACATCGTAACCCTCAGTCTTGTGCTCTCATTCTTGTTTCTTTTCACCTGCTTCCTGATATTCTACCTGTACAGACGCCGTAAAACAATGGCTATCCTACAGGAGAAAAACGAAGAGCTCACCGTTGCACGCGATCATGCTGAGGAATCGGACCGGATGAAAAGCTTCTTTATACAGAACATGAGTCACGAAATTCGCACACCACTCAATGCCATAGTCGGATTCTCACAGGTATTATCTACTCCGGATATGGAAGTTGACGACGAAGAAAAGGAAGAGTTCAGCATGCTCATCCAGCAGAATTCCGAGTTGCTGACTACACTGATCAATGATGTCCTCGACCTTGCCAGTCTGGAAAGTGGTAAATACAGAATGCATTTGGCGCCCCACCGTTGCAATGAATTATGCCAGGTAGCAATGGTTTCCGTTGTGCATCGTAATCCGAAAAAAGTGAAGTCTTATTTCACTTCCGATGTGCCGAATGACTTCCTGTTTGTAACGGACAAAGAACGCTTGCAACAGGTACTTATCAATTTCCTGACCAATGCGGAGAAACACACGGAACGGGGCGAGATTCACCTTCATTGCTCTCTTACGGAGAATCCGGGAAAGATAACCTTCTCCGTTGCAGATACCGGTCCGGGGATTCCGGCAGACCAGGCAGATTGCGTTTTCGACCGGTTCAGCAAGCTGGATGAATTCAAACAGGGCACAGGACTCGGATTGAACATCTGTTCCATCATTGCCGGACGCCTGAAAGGGGAAGTGAAACTGGATAAGAATTATACCGGAGGAGCACGTTTCCTGTTTATACTTCCGCTCGACAGTGTGCCTGATAAATAAAGTTCTGCTAAACAAAACTCACCACTCGTTGTTCTTTTCGAAACGATAACAATCTAATGAAGGAACAATGAAAAAGTTGATGTATTCTTTCTTGTTTCTGATGCTCCTGACATCAGTTCCGGCCCTGGCCGATTATGCGCCTGTCAATGTGCAGGCAGCACTGAAAAAGATGTATCCTGCCGCCAAGGATGTTGCCTGGTCACGGGATGAGACTTACTATGTAGCGGACTTTATACAGAATGGTTTCGACACAAAGGTCTGGTTCAACTCCGAAGCGCAATGGGAAATGAGACAGATTGACTGGGAAACAATGGATGAAGTGCCCAATGCCGTGTACAATGCTTTTGCTGCAAGCGAATATTCCGATGGAATGGTGCAGGGAGTCACCTTAGTTCAGTTTCCCAAACGGGAAGCGGTGGTTTCTGTAATTGTGGGAATGGCGAATACACAGACCAGGTACCAACTACTGTTCACCCTTGACGGTGGACTGGAGGATGAACGCAATGCAACCTATTTCAATAACCTGCTTGGTGCGGAAGTCTTCTTATAAAAGCCCCCCCTTCAGACATACAGCTTCGGCGTCACCCCAAACTCTGCCTGGAAGCATTTAGAGAAATAGGAATGATTGGAGAAACCGACCATATACATCACTTCAGCCACAGTAAACTTCTGCTGTTTCAGCAGCATAGCCGCCTTTTTCATGCGGATGGACTTAATGTATTCCACAGGTGTCATACCCGTCAGTTGCTTTATCTTGCGATACATCTGCTTGTTATTAATATCGGTCCATTCACAAAGGGCATTCACATTCAGTTCGGAGTCCGAGATATGTTCTTCAATCAGATGAATCACGTTTGCCAGAAACTTCTCATCATAAGAAACCGCCTCTATCTCCTTCGGAGTGGAAAGAACTTCCATACGGGCTTTCGCCTCATGCGTCTCCCGGCTATGTAATAACTGCTCCACGCGCGAAAGTAAAATATCCGGTTCAAAGGGTTTAGGAATGAAAGCATCTATATGTAACTGGATACTTTCAAGCTCTGTTTCCTTATCACTTTTTGCCGTCAGCAAGATAATGGGAATAGTAGATGTGGGAATATTCTTCTTGATATGACGCACCATTTCAAGTCCATCCATTACGGGCATCATGACATCAGCTATAATCAGATCGGGCATTAATTCCATAGTGAGTTCCATACCTATCTTACCATTATCCGCTAAACGGCAACGATATTTGGTATGCAGTATCTGATAGATAAACTCTGAAACCTCCGGAGTATCATCCACAATCAGAAGCAATGGTGCGTCCGAAGCGGGCATACCTGTATCTGGAACCACAACTTCAACTCCGGCAGCGACAGGTTCGATATCAGAAGAAACAGTTTCCGGAGAAACCTCTACGGCAGAGTGTTCCATAGCAATCATCGTAAGGGTCAGCGTAATGGTAGTACCTTTATTCTCTTCTGAAGAAAGTTGAACATTACCACCATGCAGTTCCGTATAAGTCTTTACCAAATATAGTCCGATACCCGTTCCCTCCTTTTTGCCTGCCGTCTTGGGAGACTGGAAGAAACGCTGGAAAACATACGGCTGATCCTGCCGGGGAACACCTATACCTGTATCGGATACAGAGATATGCACCTCTTTATCAGAAGCCTGCAAACGAAGCGTTACCTCACCCTCTTCCGGAGTGTACTTCACGGCATTGGACAAGAGGTTATCCAAGATAGATTCCAGTTTTATGGCATCCATCTGTATGTATATCTTTTCACGGTCGGTATGAAAATGAAAAGTTAGTTTCTTCTCTTTCGCCTTCTCCTCTGCATACAAAGCAAATAAGCCACGCGCAAAAGATACCAGTTCGATTTGAGAAAGTATCAACAACGTATTGTTGCCACTATCCACCCGGTTGAAGTCTAATCCCTGATGAATGAGTGAATTCAGCTTCATGGCATTTCGATGCACCTGCTCCAGTTGTTTCTTCTCCTGCTGATCCTTGATACCAGGCAGCAGCTTGCTGATAGGGGCGATAATCATGCTCAACGGAGTTTTTAGGTCGTGGGAAAGGTTGGTGAAGAACTCCATTTTCGCCTGCGATTGTTCCAAAATTTTCTCCTTCTCCATACGCTCCAGCTTCAAACGATTCTTAACGCGGAAGAAGTTGATGGTCCAGACCACCAGTATCAGACAGAGCAAGACATAGAGCGCCTTGGCCCACGGAGTATAGTACCAAGGGGGAATGATATGAACCTCCAGTGTATAAGCCCGGTCCGATGGTTTTCCATAAGCGTCCAACTTACTCACCAACAGACGATAGTCTCCATAACTCAGGTTATTGTAAGTGATACGGTTCGTATTCGCTTTCAGCAAGTTCCACTCACGATCCACACCTTCCAGACGATATACAAGTTTGCTTTTTTCTTCAAGAGAATAAGGCAGGTCGGAAAGTTCAAAGGCAAGGTTATTCTGGTCATAAGCCAGTTCTATTCGTTGCGAGTAGCGGATACTTTGTTCGGGCAATGAGGAAGTGCCGGAGCGTCCGGTACCGGAATGTGAAAGATCAGTTTGTGAGATATTGGGCTGATACAGTTGGTTGTTGATATAAATGGCAGTCAGGATAAGCGACTTTTCGGTGTGTTCCGCCAGCAGAGCTTCCGGTGAAGATATGGCAAAGCCATCTGCCGTACCCAAGTAAAATTCTCCGCTTGTCCGGTCGAAGAACATACTGGTGAAACGTTTATCAGTGATATTCAGCCGACGGATTTCCAGCGTTTGCTGGTCTGCCACCCAGAAACCGTCGGTAGTAGATATCCAGATTTTTCCGTCAGCCTCAGCCATGGAAAGTATTGCATAGTGATTGTACTCATCGAAAGGAAGCATGCGGATACTATTGTTATTAGGCTGTACACGCATCACACCACCGGGAAAGCCTATCCAGATATGACCGTCTTGGGTAGAGAGGATGAAGTTGGGGGTTCTTTCGCCTGTCAGTTCGTCCGGGGCGATATGGGTTATCTCGCCCGTGCGGGGATTTATCTTCTCGATGCTATTGGCACTGTTGTACAGCAATGCCCATACATTCCCCTCACGGTCGGGGATTAGCTGGTTGATGAACATACCCGAAAGACCGTTGTGTATGGAATACGTCTTCTCTGCCATATAGGGACCACCGGAAGAACGCATAAGATTCTGTTTGTCTACCACAAAAATTCCACCGAGACAAGTGGCTATCCAGAGTTTCCCTTCCCGGTCTTCAAATAAATGATACGCCCAGTTGGCATTGTAGCGGCGGGTGCTATCCACAATGCTATAATGGACGAACTGGCGGTTCTTCGGATCATAACGGCTGATGCTGCCATCGGTAGCCACCCAGAGTTGCCGCTCCCGGTCTTCATAAAGATGGCGTACCCGGTTGTGTGACAAGGGATATTTCCGATCACCCATTTTATACCAGGCCACATCTTGTTCTTCACCCAGGGGCTGGGTGAAACGAATCAGTCCGTTAGTTCCGCCAAACCAGTAAGTTCCGTGTGTATCGCGAAGCATGGAATAGAACTGGTTCCCCTCTCCCGTTCCGGTGATTTGTGAAATGGGGATATAACGCAACGCATTGTTATTCCGTGACATGGAAATTCCGTAATCCGTACCCAGCCAGATGTTATGTTCCCGGTCGGCAAAGATAGTCCAGATGATATTATTGGAAAGTGATTGCAGATTTCGGGAGTCGTGGACCACGTGCAGCAAAGGTTCTCCTTCCTGATATACATACAAACCGTTGTCCGTACCCACCAGCAACTGCCCACTGCCATCCAGTGCCAATGACTTGACGGAATTATCGTGGAAAGCATCAATCCGCTGAGTACGGCCGTCGGCAGGCGTATATCTGAAAAGACACCCTTCCGTACCGATCCAGATGCAGCCGCGTGCCGTATCTTCCAGTAGGGAATTGACAAACTGATTGCTCCGGTTGCCACTGAGAGGCAGGTCTATTTCTTCAAAATGCCGGGTAGCGGGGATATAGCGACAGAAGCCGTTATAGGTACCGATATAAAGAAGCCCGTCCGAAGAGCGGATCAGGGAACAGATGGTCTGGTGTGGAATACCTTCGGTAACGGCAGAGAGTTGGTGGTCGTTCAGCGAATAGGTATAGAGGCCGTTCAATGTTCCCAACCATAGCATACCGTCGTGTACAAGCAATGCGCGGATATCGGTCGGAAGTTGCGTTTCCGGTTCTTCGTAGGTATCTGTGCGATAGTTATAAATCAGCAGACCATTGTCGGCACCCAGATAAAGATAGGTACTGTCTACCACTGTACCGCAATAAATCTGCGTATTGTTACGCTTGGCGAAAGTGAAATGTGGCTGCGTGGAATAACCGTCATAACTGAACAGCCCTTTATTGGAACCGATCCATATCAGTCCCTGTGTATCTTGCAGGAAGCAATTGATTACAGAGGCTTCCGTCCCCAGACTGATATTATCGAACAAGCGATAATCCGGTTTCTGTCCGGACAGCTTAACGGGAAGCGTTATCTGCAAAAGTATAAGTAGAAGAAGAAGAAGAAAAACAGGTCTGCGCATACACTTCGGTTTGTTAAAGGTCGGGGACAAAGATAAAATTAATCTGTAACAAACGCCCTGCACCTTTCTAAAAAATTACCTAAAACCACTGGCATACAAAATTCATAATGGTGGGGAAGCAAGGCGAAAGCCCCATAGCCTACGAAGAAAATTCATTGGCTACAGGGCGGTATCGCATACTTTATAAAAATTCTACAAAGTTTCAATCTCTCCCGATGTCAGCCCTGTAGACTTTACTATCACGTCAACAGGAATACCCAGTTGCTTCATGTTGCGGGCTATGGAAAAACGTTCTTCATCTCGTCCTTCCGCACGTCCTTCCGCACGTCCTTCAATCTTTCCCTCCAGTTTGGCAGAATCCAATACATCGTTCTGAATCATCACGGCGCTCAGATGCTCGTCATAAGCCATGCGCTCTTTAGGGGGCATGGAGAAGTATTTCAGTTTCTCGCGAGCCTCGCTCAGACCGGGAGCGGTGGTATCGGGGCGAATGGTACCGTCCTTCAAATATTTCATCCATTCTTCAAGTGGTGTGACAGCCACTTTGTCGAACTCATTCACACGGATAAGGACATATTCGGGAAATATCTCGGCTGGCATGCGGGAGACAATGGCATCACGCTCCTTGACATTCACCTGAAGGTGGTCGCCCGTATGGACGCCTACGAAATGGTTCTGACCGTAATACAGGTAGTCGTTTCCCTTTCCGATATCGAAGTAGAGAACGCTGATGGAGTAGATTTTCTTCACCTTATAGTACGTTTCACCCAGCGAGATATGCTCAGTGATAGCCTTGGGAACGCCATAAAGAATCCGCTCCAGATAATAAAGTTCGCGGGTATTCTGTATCTCGATAATGATGATCTCGTCCTTACTGTTACGGGCCTTGATGTCCACACGGTTGAATTTATCTTCAGCGGACAATTGATTACTTTCACTCTCCAGAATTTCCAAAATAGTGACTTTCTCACCCAGAAACACGGTGAGGAAACCTTCAAGCACGTCGAAGTTTGCCTTCTGGCGTAACAGGCGCTTGATGGCCCAGTCGAAACGTACATATTTGTCTTGAAGTTCTTCCATTTCTCTAATTATTAATTTGGAATACATAACTTTACCCACAAAGGTACATCTTCTTGCGGAAAAGGGCAACAAACATACGAAAGAAAGTGAAAGGGACAGGATAAAGAGAGACGCCGGTTGGCATTCCTTGCAAAGTCAGCTTCAGTGCGGCTGTCAGGTATTGGCACGAAATAAGAAGGTACAAGGATATTACGGGCTCTACGAAGTTTAGCCAATCCGCTTTCCGGCAATATCGTTGTGGTCGCCAGCATGATGGCAATCACAAAAGCCGAAGCACTTGTTAAAAATTCATATATTGATAACATCTTTCCCTACCGGTTCAATACCGGCATAAAGACAACGGGACTTTCTGTAACGTTTGCAAACGTTTGCGCAAATCACTAACCCGATAACTGTCAATGAAGAAGCGATATTTCATGTATTCAGCTATTTTTGCAACCGGATAAGTCAGTTCAATAAGATAAGCTGCACCTCAGCAATAAAAAAACAAGCAAGCTTATTTTGTATTGTTTTTGGTTTGCACTACCTTTGGATAAAGGAATACTTAGAGAATACCATGAATAAACCGCAGATTACCATCAAGGACATAGCACGGGCGTTGAACGTCTCGCCCTCTACCGTGTCAAGAGCGTTGAAGGACAACCCGGATATCAGCCAGGAAACCCGCAACCTTATACATGCTTACGCCCGCGAGCATAATTATAAGCCTAACGTACTTGCAGTAAATCTTCGAGCCAGCCGTTCGAATACAATCGGTGTAATTGTGCCGCAACTGGTACATCACTTTTTCTCGTGCGTGCTGAGTGGCATTGAAAAGGCTGCCGCCGAAGCAGGATACAATATTCTGGTAGCGCAGAGCAACGAATCTTATGAGCAGGAAGTGAAAATCGTACATTCATTCCTTGCCGCCCGCGTCTGTGGTGTGATTGCCTCATTAGCGAAAGATACTTCCCAATACGACCATTATCAGGACTTGCTGAATAACAATATTCCCATTGTGTTCTACGACCGCATCTGCACCGGATTGAAAACAGAGCGGGTGGTAGTGGACGACTATGCCGGTTCTTTTGCTGCTGTAGAGTATATGATACAGACAGGCTGCAAGCGTATCCTGTTCTATGGAGCAGCCCCGCATTTGGAAATCACCAAGAACCGCCGGAATGGCTATCTGGATGCCATGAAGAAATACAAGATTCCCGTAGACGACAGCATGATTATGTTGTGTGATACCCGGGAACGTGCCATATCCATCACCCCTGACATACTGGAAGGTTCCGAGCATCCCGACGGTTTCTTCGCCATCAATGACGAAACAGCTTCAGGCATTCTGTATGCCTGCAAACTGGTTGGAAAGAAAGTGCCCGACGAAGTATCGATCTGCGGATTTACCGACGGTGCCATCGCCCAAAGCACAGATCCCAAACTGACCACCGTAGAACAGCATGGAGAAGAAGTCGGAAAAAGCGCTTTCAGCATTCTGACAGGTAAGCTGGAAGGGGGCGATGATAAGAGTAGCAACAAGATTGTGAGGACAAATCTTGTAGTGAGGGGAACGACGAAATAACTGAATAAATATCTAATACATAAAATTAAGAATGAAAGTAAAACCTGATTTGAGCTTTTGGAAGCTGTGGAATATCAGCTTCGGCTTCTTTGGCGTACAGATTGCGTATGCTTTGCAGAGTGCGAACATCAGCCGTATTTTTGCGACATTGGGTGCAGACCCGCACAATTTGAGTTATTTTTGGATATTGCCACCATTGGCAGGTATCATCGTGCAGCCCATCGTAGGTGCTGCAAGCGACAAAACGTGGACACGCTTCGGACGACGTATTCCTTACCTCTTTGTCGGTTCACTGGTAGCCGTACTGGTAATGTGCCTGCTGCCGAATGCCGGTAGCTTCGGTATGGCAGTCAGCACGGCAATGATATTCGGATTAGTATCGTTGATGTTTCTGGATACATCCATCAATATGGCGATGCAGCCATTCAAAATGATGGTGGGCGACATGGTAAACGAAAAGCAAAAAGGCCTTGCCTACTCTATCCAGAGTTTCCTGTGCAATGCCGGTAGCTTGGTAGGTTTCCTATTCCCGTTCATCTTTACATGGATAGGCATCAGCAACATAGCTCCCCAAGGTGTAGTTCCCGACTCAGTTATATATTCCTTCTATATCGGAGCAGCCATTCTGATACTTTGCGTCATCTACACCACAGTAAAGGTGAAAGAAATGCCACCTGCCGAATATGCGGAATACCATGGCATCACCGAAGAGGAAAAAAAGGAAAAGATCAATATGGTGAAACTACTGGTGAAAGCACCGAAAGCTTTCTGGACAGTAGGTTTGGTCCAGTTCTTCTGTTGGTTTGCCTTCATGTTCATGTGGACCTATACCAATGGTAGTGTAGCTGCCAATGTATTCGATGCTCCTACTGTTGAAACTGTGGTGAACGGCGCAAACAAAGTAGTGCTGGACACTAAGAGTATCCAATATCAGAATGCTGCCGACTGGGTAGGCGTATTGTTTGCCGTACAGGCCATTGGTTCTGTACTCTGGGCTGTATGTATCCCGATGTTCAAGAACCGCAAACTGATCTACTCACTCAGTCTTGTTTTGGGTGGAATAGGTTTCATCTCCACGTATTTCGTTCACAATCAATATGTATTATTCATCTCCTTTTTGCTTATCGGTTGCGCATGGGCAGCTATGCTGGCATTGCCTTTCACCATCCTGACCAATGCTCTAAGCGGCGGACACATGGGTACCTATCTGGGACTGTTCAACGGAACGATCTGTATTCCGCAGATTGTAGCTGCTACGCTGGGTGGTAGTATTCTGGCTCTGTTCACCCCGAAAGGCATGTTACCGCCTGAAATAAATATGCTTGTCATGGCAGGCGTGATGTTGATTATCGGTGCCGTTTGTGTATATTTAATCAAAGAGACCAAAGGAGAACAAGCAAAAGCATAATCCGCGCGAGAACATACTTAAAAGGAGATATCTATCCCTCTACGACAAACAACTCTTTTCTCTACGATAATCGCCCCGTTCCTTTAAAAAGATCGGGGCGATTCTTATAAAGGAACCAAACACATCTTATTCTTTAGATATTCTTTGTCTTCTTTTTTTCCTCATCATTGCCGTTTATCCGTTTATTTGTTTATCTTTACGGCCATAATCACCATTGAGATACACACCATGAAAAGATACCTTAAAACCGATGAATGGAATATTATTGAAGATAACTTTCATGCCGACAACCTGCGAATGTCAGAAAGTATATTCAGTCTTGGGAACGGTCGCTTCGGCCAACGGGGCAATTTCGAGGAACCTTATTCAAGCGACTCATACCGTGGTTCATTCGTTGCCGGTATCACCTTTCTTGATAAAACGCGTGTAGGCTGGTGGAAAAACGGTTTCCCTCATTTCTATACCCGTATTCCCAATGCAGCAGACTGGAGTCGTGTCAGTCTGCGCCTTATCGACGAAGAACTGGACCTGGCACAATGGGACGTGAACAGCTTCAGCCGCAGGCTCGATATGAAAGCGGGTATCTCCTACCGGGACTTCGAAATCACATCTCCCAAAGGACACCAAATACGGGTACATGTGGAGCATATCAACAATATGGCTCATCCCGATTTATGTCTGATAAAATACAGCGTCACCTCCATCAATTATACGGGAAGAATATCACTGATTCCCTCCCTGGATGCAGTCATAGTCAATAAGGATGATGATCCAAACGAGAAGATATGGAATATCCTCCGTTCCGGCGTCACAAAGGATTGTGCTTATCTATGGACGCAAACCCGACGTGAAGATGCGCAAGTGTGCTATGCCATGACCTATCAGTTCTTCAAGAACGGCAAAGAAACCACCTCGAACCCGATACGCATTGAAAAGGAGAAACAAACCGGGTTCAGCATCGGGGCAGATGTGAAACCGGGAGACAATGTAATGCTCATCAAATATACCGTTATAAGTTCGTCGCTCTATGATGAACGCCAGGAACTGATAGAACATTCCGTCACCAAAGCCCGTCAGACTAAAATAGACGGCTGGGATAAGCTGGAAAGCGATCATCAGCAAGCCTGGGCCAATATATGGAAAGAAATGGATGTGGTTATCGAAGGCGATCCGGAAGCACAACAGGGGATCCGGTACAACATCTTTCAACTATGCCAGACGTACCGCGGTGATGATCCGCGCCTGAATATCGGTCCGAAAGGATTCACAGGTGAAAAATACGGTGGAAACACATACTGGAATACGGAACTTTGTTGTGTACCGTTCTTCCTACTCTCTACTCCGAGGGAGATTGTGAAAAATCTGTTGATATACCGCTATAACCAACTACCGAAAGCGATAGAGAATGCCCGCAAACTGGGTTTCAAAGAGGGTGCCGCCCTCTTCCCGCAAGTTACTTACAGCGGTGAGGAGTGCCACAGTGAATGGGAAATTACCTTTGAAGAAATACATCGCAATAATATCATCGTCTATGCCATTGCACAGCATGCTGCAATCACAGGTAGCAAAGATTATATAGCCAAATACGGACTGGAAGTAATGATTGCCGTCTCCCGTTTCTGGAGTCAGCGGGTATCTTTCTCCAAACCAAAACAGAAATATGTGATACTGGGTGTCACCGGACCGGATGAGTACGAGAACAACGTAGATAATAACTGGTACACCAATTACTCGTGTGTGCAGTGCCTGCGGATGACACTTAACTATCTTGAGATCATTGCCGGAGAATATCCCGACGAATATGCGCGTGTACGCCGTGTCACCAACCTCCGCCAACAAGAAGAGGCTGAACGCTGGCGCGACATTATCAACCATATGTATCTGCCAGAAGATAAAGAACTGGGGATCTTTGTACAAAATGACGGTTTCCTGGATAAGGAACTGAACAGTACCGATGCCATTCCACCCGAAGAACGCCCCATCAATCAGCACTGGTCGTGGGATCGTATTCTTCGTTCATGCTACATCAAACAAAGCGATGTATTATTGGGCCTATATCTGTATTATTTCAATTTCGATAAGGAAACAGTCCGCCGCAACTTCGACTTCTATGAAACAATGACGGTGCATGAATCTTCACTTTCCCCGCACATCCACTCCATTCTTGCCGCCCGCATCGGAGAAGTGGAAAAGGCTTACCAACTCTTTCTGCATGCCACCCGTCTTGACCTGGATGATTACAACAACGAAACTCACCAAGGACTGCATATCACCAGTATGCCGGGCAGCTGGCTTGCCATTGTACGAGGCTTTGCCGGGATGCAGATTCTGGAGGGCATACTCTCTTTCTTCCCAGTCATTCCCGAGAAGTGGAACAGTTACTCCTTCCAGATAAATTATCAGGGACGTACACTTCATATGCATGTAGGCAAAGAAATAAATATTTCACTTATTGCCGGAGAAGAACTGAACATACAAGTATATAAAAACGTTTATAAGCTCAAATTGGGCACCGATTTGTTGCTCAGGATAGAGGAGTAGAAGCCTGTATCATTAACAACGCGTAACAAAATAAACCGGGAGAACAATTATCTGTTTTTCCGGTTTTATGTTTTTTATACCTAAACGAACAACTATACATTAGTATGAAGAAAATCTATTTGTTCGCCATCAGCGTGATGCTGCTTGCCACATCATGCGGGCACAAGAAAGAGGGCGATGCCACGCTGATCCGACCTGTCAAGACAGCTACTGCCAGCTCCCAATCGGTCATCCGGAAAGACTTCTCCGGTATTGTAGAAGCCGTAGAATACGTGAAACTGGCCTTCCGTGTCAGTGGACAGGTCATAAATCTGCCTGTGGTAGAAGGCCAACGGGTAAAAAAAGGACAACTGATCGCCGCCATTGATCCGCGCGATATTTCCCTGCAATACGCCGCCGACAAAGCCGCTTACGAGACTGCCGCAGCACAGGTAGAACGTAACAAACGCTTGTTGGGACGCCAGGCCATCTCCGTGCAGGAATATGAAATCAGCGTTGCCAATTATCAAAAGGCAAAGTCTGCTTATGAATTATCCAGCAATAATATGCGGGATACCAAACTGACCGCTCCTTTCGACGGTTCTATTGAAAAACGTCTGGTAGAAAACTATCAGCGCGTGAACTCTGGGGAAGGCATTGTACAATTGGTGAATACACAGAAGCTCCGCATCAAATTCACCGTACCGGATGATTATCTCTATCTACTTCGGGCAAAGGACGTAACATTCAAAGTGGTATTCGATACCTATCCAGACACAGTATTCAATGCAAAACTAGAAGAATATCTGGATATTTCTACAGCCGGAACAGGTATCCCGGTAACTATTACGATTGAAGATCCTGCTTTCAACCGTTCCCTATACGATGTGAAACCGGGATTTACGTGCAAAATCAAGCTGGCTTCGGACGTAGCTCCCTTCTTGGAAGAAAAGCTTGTGAATATTCCGCTCAGTGCCATATTCGGTGAAAGCGAGAACCAGAAAACCTATGTGTGGGTAGTAAAAGATAATAAGGTAAGCAAGCGGGAAGTAACTGTATACTCTCCTACCGGAGAAGCCAATGCCCTTATCTCTACCGGTGTACAGCCGGGAGAAACTATTGTGATTGCCGGAGTGCACCAACTGGTGGACGGACAAACGGTGAAAGTTATCAATTAGACTACCAACCACTGCGACCTTGAGGTCGCCCAAATATAAATCATATGAATTTAGCTAAATATGCATTAGACAACACCAAGATTGTTTATTTCTTCCTGGCTGTGTTGCTAATCGGCGGTATACTATCATTCGACCGGTTGGGAAAGAAAGAGGATGCACCCTTTGTCATCAAATCAGCGGTCATAATGACCCGCTACCCGGGGGCGGAACCAGCAGAAGTAGAACGACTGATCACCGAACCGATCTCCCGCGAGATACAGTCGATGAGTGGTGTATATAAAATTAAGTCGGAGTCCATGTACGGACTATCCAAGATAACATTCGAGCTTCAACCTTCCCTTTCCGCAGAGTCGATTCCACAGAAGTGGGATGAACTGCGCCGTAAGGTGCTCAACATACAACCGCAACTACCCGCCGGTGCTTCCGTTCCCACGGTATCGGACGATTTCGGCGATGTATTCGGCATATACTATGGCTTGGTAGGCGATGACGGTTTCTCTTACGAAGAAATGCGCAACTGGGCAGAACGTATCAAAACCCAGGTTATCACTGCTGACGGAGTTATGAAAGTAGCCTTGTTCGGTACACAAACCGAGGTGGTAAATATCTATATATCCGTCAATAAACTGGCCGGTATGGGTATAGATCCGAAGCAAGTAGCAAGTCTGTTACAATCGCAAAACCAGATTATCAATACAGGTGAAATCAATGCCGGTGAACAACAACTGCGCATTGTTGCCAACGGAACCTATACTACCGTCAATGACATCCGGAACCAAGTGATTACCACTCCGGGCGGACAGGTGAAACTGGGTGATATTGCCGTCATTGAAAAAGGATATATGGATCCTCCCGGCAACATCATGCACGTCAACGGAAAGCGTGCCATAGGTATCGGTGTTTCCACCGACCCGACAAAAGATGTAGTAAAGACTGGAGAACTGGTAGATCAGAAACTGGCTGAACTTCTTCCCCTTATTCCGGTAGGGTTGGAATTGGAAAGTCTGTATCCGGAAAATGTCATAGCTCAGGAAGCAAATAATGGTTTCATCATTAACCTGATAGAATCCCTCCTCATTGTAATCGTTATCATCATGTTGGTGATGGGGTTGCGTGCAGGTATACTTATCGGCAGTTCGTTGATATTCACCATTGGCGGTACGCTGCTCATCATGTCTTTCATGGGAGTAGGATTGAACCGTACTTCACTGGCAGGTTTCATCATTGCCATGGGTATGCTGGTGGATAATGCTATTGTAGTGACAGACAATGCACAAATAGCCATTGCCCGAGGTATAGACCGGCGAAAAGCACTGATAGATGGAGCTACCGGACCGCAATGGGGATTACTTGGCGCTACGTTCATCGCCATTTGTTCATTCCTGCCGTTGTACCTCGCCCCTTCTGCCGTAGCGGAAATCGTGAAACCCCTGTTTGTCGTACTTGCCATTTCTTTGGGATTAAGCTGGATACTGGCACTCACACAAACCACCACTTTCGGTAACTTTATTCTGAAAGCCAAATCCGGCGATACCAATAAAGACCCGTATGATAAACCTTTCTATCACAAGTTCGCCTCTATCCTCGGAGTACTTATCAAGAAGAAGACTCTTACACTGGGTAGTATGGTAGTCCTGTTTATCATCTCACTGGTCATCATGGGAATGATGCCGCAAAACTTCTTCCCTTCACTGGATAAGCCCTATTTCCGTGCCGATATATTCTATCCGGACGGTTACAGCATCCGTGACGTGGAAAAGGAAATGAAACAGGTGGAAGCGCACCTCTTGCAACAACCGGAAGTGAAACGAATATCCACCACATTCGGAAGTACGCCGTTACGTTACTATCTGGCATCTACTTCCGTCGGTCCTAAGCCCAACTTTGCTAATATACTTATCGAACTGACCGACAGTAAATATACAAAGGAATACGAAGAGAACTTCGACCAGTATATGCAGGCAAACTATCCGAATGCCATCACCCGTACCACTTTGTTTAAGCTATCGCCTGCGGTAGACGCCGCCATTGAAATCGGCTTTATCGGCAACAATGTCGATTCACTGGTGATGCTGACCAACAAAGTCCTGGAAATCATGCATCGGGATGATGATCTCATCAACGTACGCAATTCATGGGGGAATAAGATTCCTGTATGGAAACCCGTTTACAGTCCGGAACGTGCCCAACCGTTAGGTGTCTCCCGGCAAAGTATGGCACAGAGCATTCAGATCGGTACAAGCGGTATGACATTAGGCGAATATCGTGAAGGCGATCAGGTGCTGCCCATTCTGCTAAAGGATAACACAGTCGATTCTTTCCGCATCAACGACCTGCGTACACTACCCGTATTCGGTACAACACAGGAAACCACTACCCTGGAACAAGTAGTCAGTGAATTTGATTTCCAATATAAGTTCTCGAATGTAAAAGACTATAACCGTCAGATGGTAATGATGGCGCAAGCCGATCCACACCGGGGAGTAAATGCCATAGCAGCATTCAATAAGATATGGAAAGAAGTACAAGAAGAAATTCAGGTACCGGAAGGATATACCATGAAGTATTTTGGTGAACAGGAAAGTCAGGCAGAAAGTAATGCAGCATTGGCAGCTAATATGCCACTAACGTTTTTCTTAATGTTTATTACCCTGTTGTTCCTGTTCAGGACCTACCGCAAGCCAATTGTCATCCTATTGATGTTGCCACTTATCTTTATCGGAATCGTACTGGGATTAATCTTGCTTGGTAAATCATTCGACTTTTTCTCTGTTCTCGGTCTACTGGGATTGATTGGTATGAATATCAAAAATGCAATTGTATTGGTAGACCAAATCGACATAGAAGCTGCTTCCGGAAAAGCACCGCTGAATGCAGTAATCAGTGCTACAACCAGCCGTATCATACCTGTAGCCATGGCGTCCGGAACTACGATTCTGGGTATGTTGCCGTTGCTATTCGACGCTATGTTCGGTGGTATGGCGGCAACCATCATGGGTGGTCTGCTGGTAGCCTCAGCATTGACGCTGTTCGTGCTTCCGGTGGCATATTGTGCGATACATAAGATCAAAGGATAAACTCCGGATACTCTTAACTATTCGCTTAAATTAAGAAATAAAGAGATAATTATGAAAAAGATAATAACCATACTTACATTACTTTGCAGCTTCGGTCTGAAAGCCGGAGCCCAGCAGTTCTTAAGCCGCGAAGCATATCGTGACAAAGTAGAAGCCTACAGCCAGGTGCTGAAACAGCAGCGTCTGAAAACCATGGCAAGCACCGAAGCGCGAAAAATAGCAAATACCGGCTTCCTGCCACAAATAGACATCACAGCCGAAGGTACCGCCAACCTCAACCACCTGGATAAGTGGAACAGTCCGAAAGGTGAATACCGCCCCTACACCTATCAGGCACTTGCAACCTTGGCACAGCCCCTCTATACGGGTGGTTCTCTAATAGCTCAGAAGCGTATGGCACAGGCTGACGAAGAGTTAAGCCAACTCACCACTGAACTAACTCTCGACCAAATTCATTATCAAAGCGATGCCGTTTATTGGAATGCTTCAGCCGCCTATGCCAGTCTTGAGGCTGCTGCTACATTTCAGGATATCATAAAGAAGCAGCACGATATTATTCAGGATCGTTTCAACGATGGCGCTATCAGTCGTACAGACCTGCTGATGATTTCCACCCGTCAGAAAGAAGCTGAATTGCAGTATATCAAGGCCCGTCAGAACTATACCCTTGCCTTGCAACAACTGAACATTTTGATGGGAGTAGCACCCAATACTCCCGTAGATAGCCTAAGTGAAATCAGTATAGCCAGTGAACCCGTCGACATTCTTGGACTTGACGATGTACTTCCACGCCGCGCCGATTATGCCAGCACAACGGTAAACATTGCCCGGAGTGAGGCACAACGCCATGCCGCCCTCAGCAAGTACAATCCTCAGGTAAGCATGTTCCTTGCCACAGGTTGGGATACCGGTATCACGTACATGGGACAGGAAATCCCCCATACGCCTGTAGCCGGAGTAAACGTCAGTATCCCCATCTTCCGTTGGGGGGCGCGTTTCAAGACAAACCGGCAACAGAAAGCATTCATTGGTATCCAGAAGCTGCAACAAAGTTATATCACTGATAATATTCTTGAGGAACTCTCCGCCGCCACTACAAAACTGACGGAAACAGAGCAACAAGTAAAGACAGCAAAGGAAAATATGGCTCTTGCCGAAGAGAACCTGGACCTTGTCACTTTCTCTTATAATGAAGGGAAGTCCAGTATGGCAGATGTTTTGTCCGCACAATTATCGTGGACACAGGCTCATACGAACCTGATTAATGCATATCTGGCAGAGAAAATGGCAGTGGCAGAATACAGGAAAGTGATTAGTGAATAAAGATTCAGGCGCGAATTACGCGGATTACACGGATTCTTTCATTACAATAAAGAAATAAATCCGTGTAATCCGCGTAATCCGCGCCTAAAAAGTCCGCGTTCGTCCGCCTCAATCCGCGTCGTCCGCGTATCTTTATCCCAAGAATGAGATCAATACACCCGCAGCTACCGCTGAACCGATAACACCGGAGATATTACTGGACATACAGTAATTCAGCACATGGTTCTTCGGATCATACTTCGTAGCAATCTCATTGCATACGCGGCTTGCCATAGGCACAGCACTCAGTCCTGTTGCACCAATCAGCGGATTTATCTTCTTCTTACTGAACAGATTGAACAGCTTCACAAAGAAGATACCACCCGTAATGGAAAGTGCAAATGCAAGGAAACCACCTATAACAATACCAATGGTTGTCCAGTTCAGGAACGCTTCGCTTGTCATAGTTGCGCCTACACTCAATCCTAAGAAAATAGTCGCCGCATTCATAATGCTATTGGCAGCTGCATCAAACAAACGGCTGGTATCCGCACCGATTTCCTTAATCAGGTTACCGAACATCAACATACCAATCAAAGGCACTGCCGTCGGTACAAAGAGAGCGACAACCGTAGTCACTGCTATCGGGAAAATGATTTTCAGTACACGCAGATTCTTGATTTCCGTCTTCGAAGGATAGAGTTTCTCTTGCTCCTTCATATTGATCATCAACTCCTTCTTAGAGCAGAACAACTTCACTACCAACGGAATAATCACCGGAACCAACGCCATGTAAGAATAGGCGGCAATAGCAATCGGACCCAACAAATGCGGAGCCAACTTGATAGTCGTAAAAATTGCTGTCGGGCCGTCAGCACCACCAATGATACCGAGAGCACCTGCTTCCTGCGGTGTAAAACCAATCATCACTGCGCACAACAGTACTGTAAAGATGCCCAACTGCGCTGCCGCCCCGAAGATGGAAAGATGCAAATTACGGAGCATCGGTCCAAAGTCCGTCAGTGCACCCACACCCATAAAAATGATGGGGGGCAGGAAACCTGTCTTAATCAACATATAGTAGATGAAGTTCATCAATCCCAAGTCGTGTGCAATTTCATGCAACGGCATTTCCCAGATGCTCTTCAACACCCCATTTACCATTACCATTCCGTTTTCATCCGCCTGAATGACACCCATTTCGCCACCGGGAAAGTTGGCGATGAGCACACCGAAAGCGATAGGTACCAGCAATAACGGTTCGTAATGCTTCTTGATACCCAAATACAGCAGGATGAAAGCAATGGCATACATCACCAGAAACGACGGGTCTTCAATGATATTGCTGAAGGCCGTCATACCGTAGAGTCTTCCAAATATATCTTCCATGCTGCGTTATCCTATCTTCATTAATACATCATCTTCTGAAATGGTATCGCCCGGAGTAGCACAAATAGCAGTAACTGTTCCGTCGAAATCGGCACGGATGGCGTTATACGTCTTCATAGCTTCGATGTAGCAAAGCAAGTCGCCTTTCTTCACCTTGTCGCCCACCTTCAACGGAGTTTCCTGTGCATTCTTTGTCAGGAAGAATTTACCTTCCAACGGAGCAACCACATCCTGGCCTTCGCCTACGGGAGCTTCCACTTTCGCTGTAGCATCTGCCGGCAAATCAATATCACCGTAAGCTACCGTTACGCGATAAGCCTGTCCATCTACCTGAACGGTAAGTGTTTTCGGTTTGGCGTCGTCCAACGGAGACTTATTAAGTTCCGCCTTCCGTTTTTCCACGTCTGCCAGGAAGTCTTCTTTCGCCTTGCCACTCTTGTATGCTTCGTATTGTGCCGGATGCATGGCATATTCGAAAAGTTCTTCATCATCTTCGCCCAAATCCCATTTGTTCTCTTTCATCATCTTGCGATACTTATCGAGCGCATCCGGATAATTATCCTGTGGGTTTCCGGTAAAGAACTTACGGCCTTCGCGTTCGGCTTTCTCAATGATTTCGGGAGCCAGCGTACCCGGCAATTTACCAGCTTTACCTAACAGCATATCCCAGATATCATCAGCAATCATACCCCAACGTTCCTTACCTTTTTCCATAGCAATCACGTTCATCATCGCCAGATTCTTAACATACTGGCTGAACGGAGTTACCAACGGAGGATAACCTACACGCGGCCATACATAAGCCACTTCATTGAACAGCTTGATAAGCAACTGATCCTGCGTCATAAACGGCAAGTTACGTTTCGCCTTATATTTATTGATAGATTCCAGATTGGACTCCAAGTCAGCCATCAAGCTACCCATCATACCACCCGGAAGTCCCGGACCGATCAACAAAGAGTTCATCAAGCGGTTCTTCGGACTGATGTACAAACCGAGGAAGTCGTCCATAAATTCCTGAATCAATGCACGCACTTTCATGTATGCTTCCATATTCACCTCAGGAACCTGGAAACCTGCATCTTTCAGCATAGCCTGCACACTCAGCAAGTCAGCGTGTCCCGTACCCCATGACAACGGTTCCATACCCACGTCAATATAATCGCAACCAGCCTCGCAAACTTCGAGAATGCTTGCCATATTGAAACCGGGACCTGCATGACTATGATATTGAATAGGAATTTCAGGATGTGCAGCCTTGATATTTGCTACGATCTTGCCCAATGATACCGGGCGTCCGATACCTGCCATATCCTTGACACAGATTTCATCAGCACCTGCCTTGATCAGCTCTAACGCCATATTGGTGTAATATTCTACTGTATGGATAGGCGAATGGGTGATACAGAGCGAACACTGGGAAATCATTCCGGCTTCTTTAGCGTAAGCGATGGAAGGAATAATGTTACGGGTATCGTTCAGTCCGCAGAACGTACGTGTAATATCCGTTCCCTGCACTTTCTTCACTTTATAAAACAGCTTACGCACATCGGCAGGTACGGGGCTCATGCGAAGACCGTTCAGTGCACGGTCCAACATGTGAGTTTGTATACCAGCCTCGTGAAACGGCTTCGTCCATGCACGTACAGCTTTATTAGGATTTTCACCAAACAATAGATTTACCTGTTCAAAACCTCCGCCATTGGTTTCTACGCGGGCAAAACAGCCCATTTCAACAATAGCTGGAGCAACCTTTACCAGCTGGTCTACGCGGGGCACATATTTTCCGGCACTCTGCCACATGTCCCTGAAAACCAGGCTGAACTTAATTTCCTTTTTCATACTAAATAAATAGGTGTGTGTTTTTTATTAAAGATTATCATTTTATTTTCTCGACCTTGGCTACTTTACCCTTGCCTTGTGTCACCACTGTTACAGCGGCACTGATAGCAGCCAAAATGTTTCCGGGAATTGCGGCAGGACCTTGCGCACCTTTCTTATCCGGCACCACCTCTTCAGGGGCGTACTTGTTTACCAGAAGAATAAGTCCTTTACCTAAGTAGATTACAATCAGCAGGATAGCGAACACTGTCGTCATACCTACCACCATCAGCAAAAGCGCTGTGTTGAGATTTTCCATATTATAAATTATTAGTTATTCGGTCTGTTTTACAAAAAATCGTCCGAAATTACGGATTATCAATGAAATAAAATAGAAAAATAACACTAAAAGATGCTAAAACGAAAGTTTCCATGTTCTCCCTTCAAGCGGAGGGATTGCATGGAAACGATCTGTCAGAAGTCACGGAATGTCAAAAGCTACTGAACCGATGAAGCAAGAGGAAATCAGCCCAACGGATTTTCATCAAGACCACCGTCACCGGAGCCACCTTGATCGCCGCCGTCATCACCGGCATTTCCTCCACCGGCGTTGCCGGTCTTGCCAGCCCACTCTTCCCAAGCAATCTTCGTATTTACCATACTACGGGTAGTCACTTGATTACCACTGCTACGCTCCACTTCGGGTAGGAAGCGAACACGCACCCCTCTAATCAATGAGGCGCTTACCTCTTCGGCCGTCGGCACCCCTTTTGTAGCGGAAACAGCTGTATAATAGAAAGTGCCCACGCCATCTATTTTCACAGTACGTCCCTGTCCCATATAATTACTTAATACTCGTCCTAAGTTTTCAATCACCGCATACGTGTCACCACGAGTCACGGTAGAAATGGCAGACAGTTCATCCGCCACTTCGCGAGTAGTCACAGGTTTGCCCCAGGTAATTGATTGAGGATACCACAAATTGTTAATTGGTTTCTTGGTTCTTTTAAAAAATGCCATAATCGTAATGTTTTAAATGATTAATAATAGGTATATTCTGTTTCTCTTGTCTCACCCGAGAAGCAGAAGTTTTCATCGTGAGGCCTCAACGATTCAGCCATCTGCTTTTCTCAAATTCGATGTTGCAAAGTTAGGGTGAGATACAAGAGAAAACAAGAAAATGACATCTACAGCCAATTTACATAAACCGATAATTTACAACACATTACAAAACAAACATCTCTACAGGGAAGAAAAAGAATATGAAGCTATTAAAAAACAACATAGCAGCAATCTCTACAGAGATGATGCGTAAACTACTGATAATGAGTATTCCTTTTTTTGTCGGTCTCTACATATCATGATTCTATACTTGATGCCTTATCGCTTCATCTATTAAGTATATCACTTACGGATAAACATAGTTAAGCGACCTGTTTAACAAAACTAATTTCAAAAATGGCAAAAACAAGGCGATTCTAGTGAAACAAATTTATTTAATTTTTAATTGTCCACCTTTTGGTGGACAGCAATGACAACCAGTATTAAACAAACCTACCAGTAATTCAATAATTATTCGTAGTATCCCTTATAAATTACCTTTTATAGATATAATATAATCAAAAAGATCCTGATACGATCCGAATCCACGTCCTTCCTTGTAATATAATTTCACGATCAAGAAATATTCTGTTTTTACTATTAATCCACCATAGTCCTCCCCCCCTCTCAGCCCCCTTCTGCAATGGGGTACCTCAGTCCCATACTAAGATATCCTAAGTATCATACTGAGACTATCTCAATATAGGACTGAGATACCCTATATATAAGACTGAAATAACATCACTTCCGGAAAAAGTTCGAATACAAAGTTATACCGGAGCATTTTTGTTGGAATATTTTTAGGTCATTACAGATTTTACACCGCTAAATTATTAATCAGTATCCCCAAACAAATCCGTCCACCGTCTCCCCATCCTTAAACAGTGTCTCCTCCTCTTGCATCAGCCTTTTCTTCAGCCTGAATTTTTGTTGTGAAACCGAGGCAGGTGACACCGCAATAAGGGTAGCTACTTGTGCATTCGTGAAATGCAGACGTATCAACAGACAAAGTTGCAGATCGGCGGCAGTCAATGAAGGAAAACGTGTGGCGAGACGGTTGGTGAAGTCATTATACACGCGATTTGCAAGTTGTACCAAGTGTTCCCAATCTTTATCGGAAAGGAATTTGGGCTGACGGCGCAGGCGTTCCACCACATCGTCACGGTCTATTAATGTGGAGGTAAGAGCCTGTACCTGGCTATCAAGCAGACTGATGCGTTCGTTCCGTTCCTTCAGCAATTCCGCTTCGCGGGGCACGGGACGATTTTCGTAGTCCTTGAGACGGGCACGAAGGGATGCGTTCTCTTCGCACAAGTGATTGCCATGCTCCATAAGGTTCATCAATGACCGTTGTACTTCTTCCCGTTCCTCATCCGTCAGTGACATTTCCTTCAGGCATTCCTGCAATTCATTCTTTTCCTGTTCGTTGTTACGCAGGCGTTGTTCGTTCTCGCTCAAATTTACGAGATAGCGGCGGTGCTTGCGATCCTTGGAAAACTGGATATCTTTGATGGAAAGCCATACATTGAGGCCTATCATCAGTGCGGTGAATGCTCCCCACAGATATTGTTTCCGCTTGTCAGCGGGCTTTATGCGAACCAGACTTCCACCGGAATGTTCCTTCACCTGATTGTATTCACGATGCAAGCCGGAGAGCAAACGAGCTATCCGGGCACTGTCGGCAGCGCCAGATTGTACCAGCGAGTCGGCACGGGCAAGGGACTGTTCGTAGTTCATCAAAGTCGGGTCGGCAGGTTTCGAGCAGGCTGTCAGGCCGAAAAGGAAAGTCAACAAGAGAGGAAGAGACGCGTGTTTCATCTTGAATGTATCTGTTAATATAATAAGGTGCAAAGGTAGCACTTTCTCCCTACAAAAAAGCACGGGAGGCATAAACTTTTTAACAAGCTCATGCCTCCCGCGCTTTATCAATCAAGAGAACAGCCTTACTTTAAACGCCTTGACAATCGTGAAGGCTCACGGCGCATGTCCCAAAGGTCGGAGATATAGACAATATCTTCTTCTACATAAAAAATCAGCTTATTATATTTACTTACTATCAATCCCCGATATAATTTATCCCGGTGTTTTAACAACGGCTCCTGATGTGCCAACTCAGGATTTATGGCTATACGAGCTTCCCATTTAGCCACACTTTGCTCAAATTCTTCAGCAGCCTTTCTACCAAATTCACGATAGATGTAGCGTACTGTATTTTCCCATTCATGCAGAGCCCGGGGTGCCCACTCTACCTTCATAGATTTGCTATAAATTGTTTCATTCGCTGATGCGCTGCTTCAGCAGGTACTCCTTTGCCCGCAGCAAATTCCGCTTCCGCCTCATCAATCCTTGCATTCAGTTCGTCCATCGTATATGGAGCAAGACCTTTGGCATTCATTTTTTCCAACTCCATCATCCTCAAATTTCGTTTCTGCATTGCACGCCGATAAGCCCGACGCGTCGTTCTCAGCACATCCAGATCATCAGTAGCCAATATATCCCGAGCCAGTTCATTACGACAGGCATTCAATTCCACAGTTGCCATAACCAAATTGTTTTAATCATTATAGATACAAAGATAACTCTTTATCCTGATATATTAAAGAATACAGGGATACAAAGTTTCTACCCTTTGCATCCCTGTATCTCTCAATCCCAATTCAGAATACGAATCAGAACTCGCTTGTAAAGTGGAATTTTATATTCTTGAAGTCCATCTGAGCCATTTGCAGAACATATCCGCTATCCGCCAGGAAGACATCCCTCCCCTCACGGTCTTTCGCCATATACTGATACTTACGCTTCTTGAATGCTTCCAGTTCTTCAAGATTATCGCTCTCTATCCAGCAAGCCTTATAAAGGCTCAACGGCTCCCAACGGCACTTCGCACTATATTCATTCTCCAGGCGATACTGGATAACCTCAAACTGCAACTGCCCTACCGTACCGATAATCTTCCGGCCGTTGAACTGGTTGACAAACAACTGTGCCACACCTTCGTCCATCAACTGATCGATACCTTTGGCAAGCTGTTTCTGTTTCATCGGGTCAGCATTCTCGATATACTTGAACATCTCCGGTGAGAAACTCGGCAGACCACGGAAATGAAGCATTTCCCCTTCTGTCAGCGTATCACCGATCTTAAAAGAACCATTGTCCGGCAAACCGATGATATCACCCGCCCAAGCCTCGTCAACAGTCGTCTTACGCTGTGCCATGAACTGTGTGGGCGAAGAAAAACGCATCGTCTTTCCATGACGCACATGCAGGTATGGAGCATTACGTGTAAATTTACCTGAGCAAATCTTACAGAATGCGATACAAGAACGATGATTCGGGTCGATATTCGCCGTAATCTTAAAGACAAATCCGGTGAATTTAGGCTCTTCCGGTTCCACTTCACGTTCTTCCGCCTGTACAGGACGAGGGCTTGGAGCTATCTCTACAAAGCAATCCAGCAACTCTTGCACACCAAAGTTATTCAGAGCTGAACCAAAGAATACAGGTGCCAGTTCGCCCTTCAGATATTCTTCTTTATCAAATTCAGGATAAACTCCATCTATCAATTCCAACTCACCACGCAACTTATCAGCCAATTGCACACCGATTTGCTTATCCAGTTCTTCGGTATTGATATCTACCTCCACCTTTTCCGTCACCACTTGCTTGGAAGGCTGGAAAAGATTCAGATTGTTTTCGTAGATGTTATAAACTCCCTTAAAGCGCACACCACTTTCGATAGGCCAGGTCAACGGACGTACATGAATGGCAAGCTCTTCCTCCAGCTCATCCAACAAATCGAAAGGATCTTTGGCCTCACGGTCCATCTTATTGATGAATATAATGACCGGCGTATTACGCATACGGCACACTTCCATCAACTTACGCGTCTGTGTTTCCACACCTTTGGCACCATCTACAACGATGATAACGCTATCTACAGCAGTCAACGTACGATATGTGTCTTCAGCGAAATCCTGGTGACCGGGAGTATCGAGGATATTAATCTTATACTCTTTATAGTCGAACTCCATCACAGAGGTGGTTACAGAGATACCACGTTGCTTCTCTATATCCATCCAGTCCGATGTAGCGGTTTTCTTTATCTTATTGCTCTTTACAGCACCTGCCACTTGGATCTGTCCACCAAAAAGCAATAGCTTTTCAGTCAAAGATGTTTTACCGGCATCCGGATGCGCGATAATCGCAAAGGTTCTTCTCCTCTCAATTTCGTTATTATTGGCCATATATAAAATTTGGTATAATATTATTATTGGGCATTCAGTTTTTCAATACATACTTTCAGACTCTCTTCCCAATGAGGTACTTCAATGCCGAAAGTCTTTTTAATCTTCGTCTTATCCAATACGGAATAATGCGGACGTGGTGCCTTTGCCGGATACTCATCTGTATGTAAGGGACTCACCTTGCATGTCGTGATATCCGCAATGCGATGTATAGCCACCGTAAAATCATACCATGAACATACGCCTTCATCACTGAAATGATAAATACCCGGTACAATACCCTGATTAATGGCAGCATAGATAGCTTGTGCCAGATCATTTGCATACGTCGGCGTACCAATCTGATCAAAAACCACACCTAAAGACTCACGCTCACGTCCCAGACGAATCATCGTTTTCACAAAGTTATTTCCATAAATAGAGTATAACCATGCTGTACGAATTACCATCGCTTTCTCACAATTCTGCATAACCTCCTTTTCTCCCCCCAGCTTGGTAAAGCCGTAAACAGAATTAGGACAGGGTTCGCAATCTTCTTTATAAGGTATATGCGCTGTTCCATCAAAAACATAATCCGTAGAAACCTGTATCATAGCAGCACCATGGGCCTGCGCAGCACGTGCCAGTATTCCCGGAGCTTCCTGATTCAGTTTGCGGCACAATTCTTCATTATCTTCCGCTTTGTCAACTGCTGTGTAAGCAGCACAATTCACTACAACATCAATCTGATTCTCTGCAATGCAAGCCTGTACAGCTTGTTCGTCACAGATATCCAATTCCTGTACATCAGTAAAAAAATAAGTGTGTTGCGGATTCTCTTTTGCAAGAACTTGCATCTCGTTGCCAAGTTGTCCGTTGGCTCCGGTTACTAATACTCTCATGCTTTATCTATTATTTACAATTTACTATCTTCGAAAGTTATTCCGGTTATTCATCCAGTTTCAACTCCCCTTTCTTGTCCTTTTCGTAATAATTGGCAAGCAAAGAAATGAAACTGCTGATAGTCTCTATCGCCTTTGCGGTTCCCTCCGTGATTTCTTTCTTCTGCAAACGCAGCAATAAAACACCATACAAAGCCTCAAAACAGGTTTCCAGTTCCGGCTCCTCCTGCTTCCCACTCTTCTGACGAAGTTCTACGATGAAAGGCAATGCTTTGAAATAAGCCGCACTATAATAAGGATACTTCGGTGATGCCAGCAGTTCTACGTGCAATTCCGTCAAATTCACTATTACATTACGATTGATTTGCAGATGTCCCTTTTCCTTCACTCCTTCTGTACGCATCATGTCTACCAGATTACCATACCATTCTTCGAGTGCCGGATGTTCTTCTTCCGGATAACGGGAGATAATGTTTTCGCGGATCTTATCGATATCGCACTCATTGGCACGTATCAAATCTTCCACTTGCCACATATATATAAGGTATTCCGCGATATTTTTCGCTTTCAGTTGTTGCGCTATCTTCATGATTCTATGTTTCTGCTCAGTAAAGTGACTCGCCCATCAACGTAAACACCAACCCAAACACAGACACGACAATGACAATGCCTCCGATGATACGATTCAATATCCAGATGCCACGCAGGTTGAATTGCGTACGGACTTTATTTACAAAGTAAGTAATGCCAAACCACCACGCCAACGCCCCCAGCGCAATAGCCAGGTATCCGGTGACCGCTTCAAACACCAATACCCCCTCACTGACGAAGGCAAAGCGTGCAAAGAGGCCGATAAAGAGGAATATAATAAGTGGATTGGATAATGTGACGGCAAAGGCGGTAATGAAGTTATGAAAATAAGAACCTTTGTTGGTTGAGACGGGACGGATGGACTGGACGGGATTACTGCGAAACGTATAAATGCCAAACGCTAACAGCATGATGCTTCCGAACAACTGCAAATAAAAGATATTTTTATTTACGTAATCGAATACGAAGCTCATTCCGTACCCTGTCAGCAAGGCGTAAGCAATGTCACTCAACGAGGCTCCCAGACCTGTTATGAAACCATACCAACGCCCCTTATTCAACGTACGCTGGATGCACAACACACCCACGGGTCCTAATGGCGCAGACACAACTACCCCAATAATAAAACCCTTCCATAATATATCGAATATGGTCCTTATCTCAATCATGGCTGCAAATATCGTACTTTTTTATGAGACGAACCAATTGTGTTAACGTTTTTTCGACCGATTATCATAAAACACTCAATACTTTACTTTTGACACCCTTCTATTTTTTATTCCTTTTCTTTCTCTGCACCAACGATTTTATGTATCTTTGCGCCAAAGAACGAAAAATCAAAAATATCAGTATGATTCTTTTTTTCAGAACCCCATCCAAGAGCGTGATGGCCGTAGAATGTGACCACGCACTCACCCAGGCAGAAAGCGACAAACTCTGCTGGCTTTTTGGAGAAGCCACCCCCGAAAGTGAAGAAAACCTGAAAGGACATTTCGTTGGTCCGCGCCGCGAAATGATTACTCC
>OLVU01000218.1_pt1 | contig 51294 bp, 40 predicted proteins | sample 1673321 | NCBI WGS metagenome assembly OLVU01 (sample SAMEA3178942, study PRJEB25190) | human gut metagenome | biome: human gut; feature: human-associated habitat; material: faeces | place: Austria | collected 2013 | reverse complement strand
TTCGCCACCTGGGCGGTGGTGTTGCCGATGAGCCGGTTCTGGCCGGAGTCGGAGGAATAGGCGTGAATGAAGTAGGTGCCGGTGCTGTTGTGGTTCACCAGGGGCACCGTATAGGTCCACTGACCACTGCCGTTCTTCTTGGCAGTGTACCAGGTCAGATCATCCTGTCCGTTCGCGCTGCTCCACACAGCGAAACGCACGTTGGAGTGGGCGTGGCCGTTGCCTGCGTCCATGGTCACCGTCATGGTGCGGCACTCACTGTCCACCACAGCGGATACGGAGTGGTGCTTGGCAGGGGTGCTGGAGCTATGGGCCGCGCCGCAGTAGCGGCAGACGTATCGTACCTGGCCGGCGCTGACGCAGGTGCTGGAGTCGCTCTTGACCACATCCGTATGGCCCACGGTGTGGGTATTCTGGAAGGTCAGGCCGCCCAGCAGCTGGCCGTGGATGCCGTGGTTGTACACATGGACCAGGTAGCGGCCCACCACATTGTACTTGCACATAGGCACCCGGATGGTGTAGGTGCCATCGCCGTTGGCGGTGGCATTGTACCACACCAGGTCGTCCTGGCCGTCCTGCTGGCTCCAGGCAGCGGCCATGATGTTGCTGTAATTCCTGCCCTGGCCGGAGGGCGGCGTGATGGTGACCACGATCTCCTTCTCGTCGGCGGACAGACGGCCCCGGACCAACTCATACAGACGGCCATCCGCACCGAACTCGTACCAGGTTCTGCCGATCAGGCGGCGGCCGGTGTACATAACGCCGAAGTCATCACCCATATCGGAGGTCTCGAAGTAGTAGGTAGCGTTGCCGATGTCCTTCCAGCCGGAAGCAATGCGGCCGTTTTCAAAGTACAGAGTCTTGCCGTCGTCGCGCTTGACAAAGCCCGTGGGGCCGCTGACCACCACGCCGTCGTCAAAGACGAACTGCTTGCCGTACAGGGTCACCTTTCCGTCGTAGGCCACACCGTTCTTGTCAAAGCAATACACCTCAGGGTCGATGACGAACCAGCCGGTGTGCCAGGCGTTGTTGTAGCAATACATCCGCAGGCCGGTGGCCTCATCCCGGGCCCAGCCGGTATAGCCCGCGTCCTTCAGCTCCACGGTCTGGCCGCAGAAGGAGCATACCAGCTTGCCGTTCCGGGCATACACAGTTTTGCCGGAGAAGTCGTGGCCCTTATCGCGGCACACGCTGGCAGGGACCCGCATGGTGTAGGTATCCATCAGGGACTGGGCGCCCTCGGCGCTGACAGAGTAGGTGCGGACGGTCATAGCGTCCGCGGTGGCCTCCACGGCCAGGTACAGAGAGTCGTACTCCTGGGACACCTGGGCAAAGTGGAAGTCAGGATTATTGACGGCCTTGTACTCGGTGCTGCGGGACTTTTCACCCAGGTCGCCGCAGATGTAGTACAGCACGCCCTTGCCGTAGGTGGCGGGCAGACGGCCGTTCTGAGTGGTCTCGGACACAGGCTGGCCATCCTTCAGCACCATGGTGCGGGCATAGCTGTGGTCGTGGCCGGAGAACACCACGTTGATCCCGGCGGCCTCGGCGGCTGCGGGAATATAACGGTTAAAGGCCTCGCTGCTGCCGTTGGGATTGGTATAGTATGCGGGCTGGTGAACGGCCAGCACCTTCCAGGTGCAGCTGGACTTGGCCGCATCCTGGATCAGCCACTGGCAGGCGTCCTCCAGGTTGGCGGCAAAGTTGATGACCGCCACATACACATCGCCGTACTCCACGGAGTAATACAGCTTGTCGGGCAGCGTCCACAGGCTGGAGGCGTTGCCGCCGGACAGGTCGCCGTAATATTCATGGTTGCCCATGACCTGCACCACGGGAATGTCGGCGTAGTTCCTGGAGAATACATCCAGAATTTCGTTCCACTGGACCAGGTTGCCGCCGTTGTCCACAAAGTCGCCGGTCTGGATACCGAAGTTCATGGACTGGCTGTTGATGTTGGCGGCGATGGCGTTCATCAGGCGGATCTCCTCCTGATCGCTCTCCGCGATGCCGGAGAGTTGGGTATCGCCGATGACAAAGAAGCGAGTGGTGGCCGCGCCGGGCTGGCTGGTGGTGAAGGTCATGTTTTCAGACCACCTGCTGCCGTCGCCCACACGGTAAACGTAGGTGGTGCCGGACTTCAGCCCGGTCAGGGACACGGTACTGACATAGGCCGCGTCGCCGGAGGTGGTGAACTCGCGGAGGGTCACCTGACCCTGGGCACTGGAGGGGAAGCTGCCCTTGAAGCTGCTCTGCTGGCAGTACTGGACCGTGGCCTTGGCCTGGGCCGTCAGGGGATTGGTGACCCAGGTAATGTTCTGGCAGCTCTGGGCATTGGGGGTGGCGTTGAGCTGCACGAATGCGGGCATACCGTCGCTGCTGCCGCCGGCGCGGCGGGTGACGATGATCGTCTCGAAGGAACGATGGCTGTCCTTCCGGGCGATGACACCGGTGCGGGAGCCGGCAGCCAGCTTGTTGAAATAGTCTGTGCTGATCAGGCCAGAGCCGTCGGTGGTGCCGATGCAGGTTTCGCCCACATACAGGTCCACACCGGAGGCTGCCCTGCCGTCAATATCCTTCACATACAGCTTGGCCGCGCCCGCGCCCTCCACCATAATGTCGGAGGTAACGGCGTAGTAGCCCTGCATGGGCAGCCGCAGGCTGCCGGTGGAGGTGGTATAGGTGACACCGTCACAGGTGTAGGACACAGTGACGGAAATGGGCAGGCTGTCCAGTGCCGTGACCCCGGCGGGCATGGGCATAGTGAAGGTGAACAGGTCCTTCCCGGCAGAGCCGGTACGGTTCATGTTCACGGTGACGGTCTTTTCCGTGGTGGTGCGGCGGGCAGCAGAGCTGGTGCCCTCAAAGCCCTCGCCATAGCCCAGGGAAGCGCAGGTGTTGAACGCGCCCTTGCCGCCGTTTTCGTCGGTGTCAAACAGGTCCACGTTGCCGTACACGATGTGCGCGGTGACGGAATCGATCTTCCCTGCATTGGGGGAGGTCACGTTGACCACATAGTTCTCGCCCACCAGCGCATAGGACGGCGCGTCCAGAGTCAGCGTGGGGATGGCGGCACGACCCTTGACGGTAAAGGTACGGGTGACGCTGGCGCGGTTGCCGAAGCCGTCCATGATCTCCACCTTGATGCTGTGGCGGCCATTGGGCAGGGTCACGGAGCCGGTAACGGCCTGGTCGGTGTTGGCAAAGTTCTTGATGTCCTGGCCGTCGATGGTGATGACCGTGTTTTCGGCGGACACACCGGTGCGGTTCTCGCCCTGGGGATCATAATACCCGGTAAAGAATTGCAGCTCATTGTCCGTCAGCACGGTGGAACCATCCTCAGCCAGCTCCGTCAGATCCGTGTAGCCGGTGACGGAGGCGCTGCCGCCGCGGACAGAGGTGATGACGGGGTTCTCCAGGTCGTCAGCCGTGGTGCCATACACCGCGCGGATGTTGTCCACATACAGGCTTCCGGCAGCCCGGGAGCCGCAGGTGATCTTGTTGCCGTCCACGTCGCCGGTGCCGCCCTCGATGATGATGGTCCACAGCAGCACCTGGCCGGCGGTGATCTTCAGGGGATGGTTTTCCACGTCCTGGGCCTTGTCATACACGCTGCGCAGATCAGCCTCCACATACTTCCAGCCGGACCAGTTGATGCCGGTGTACTGGGTGGTGGTGTCCACGGTCTCGCCTGCGGCGTTGACGGTGGTAGTCTTCAGGTGCAGCAAGCTGGTGGAAACATACTTCTCCCCGTTCCAATAGGACACGCTGGTGCTGAGCCAGTAGTTGGGCGTGCCCTCCGGGGCGTAGACCCACATGCCCAGGGCGGTGGGACGGCCCTCGATGACCACGTCCTCGCCGCTGTAGCGCAGGTATTCGTTGGTGTTGTTGGTGCCGGAGATCTTCGTATAATCGTAATGATACTCCAGAGACTTCTGGCCGAAGCGCACGGGACCCTCGTCGGAAGCTACGCGGCGGGCATACATATCCCACGCGCCCTCCTGGGCGGTGGAGATGGCGCCCACGTAGTACTCATAGCCCATGGAGCGGAACAGGGTAGCGGGGTCCTGGGCGCAGTCCCAGCTATAGGGTGCGCCGGCGGAGTTGCAGTCCCATTCCGCGTTGCTGCTGATAAAGTCGGGGCATGCCAGGCCGAAATCGGTAATGGGCCCGTAGGGGATCTCCAGACCGTTGGGATCCTTGCTGATCTGACCGGCCACGCCGAAGCCCGCGTCGCTGACGCCGGGCAGATTATGGGCGCTGTGACCGGAAAAGCTATTCAGGTTGCCCCACACGGCGTTGGCACCCACGTTCACGCCGGACTTGGAGCTCTCGTCCTCAAAGTCCAGAAGGATGGTGGGCATCTTGCCGATCTCCACGGTGACGGTATCGGTAAGCTCCTGGCCGTTTGCCTTGGTATAGGTGACAGTGATCTCTGCTTTACGGGTCTGGCTGGCCTTGGCGGCAGTATGGAGCTGATTGTCCACGATGGTGCCGATGTCGGCGGCGGTGGTGCCCTCGGTCAGAGGCCGGATGGTCCAGGTAAAGTCGCCGTCGTGATAGTGGATATCCCGCAGGCTGCTTTTGACGGTGAGGCCCAGGTCGCTGGTCTTGTCATAGTCCAGGGACAGGGTCTTGCCGGCGAAGGACACCTGATCGGGCTCGGCGATGGTGATGGAGGCGGAGCCCACATTCTGACCCTGATAGGTCAGGCGGACCCGCACATCGCCCACATAGCCCTTGGCGGCGGTAAACACACCGGTGGCGGCGTCGATCCGTCCGGCAGCGGGAGTATCCAGCACCCAGGTCAGGCCGCTTTCAGGTAGGTCGGCCGCGCCGCCTGCGGAGTCAGCGCCCAGGGCCGTGAAGGGCACCCGGCTGCCGGGGGTATAAAGCTCGTTCTGGGGGCTCACGGACGCGTGGTCAAAATCGCCGTCAAAGCGGGCGGTGGACACCACCAGCAGAGCGTCGGACACGGTGCGCTCCAGGCCGTCACTGGGGCTGTTGCGAACCACCAGCTCGTCGGTGCCCTCATAACAGGCTGCCACGGTGGCGGAGCCGCCGCCGTCCAGATAAATAGCGGTGACGCAGCCGGCATCCTTCAGGAAACTGGCCACTTCATACATGCTCATACCGATGGACATGGGCTCCTGTCGGCCGTCGGCCTCAAAGAATACCACGGAGCCGTCGGCCCGTATGCCCACGCTGTTGCGGGGCATGCGGTCGCCCTGGTCCAGGCCGGGAACAATCTGGCCGTTCTCCACCAGCATATAGGGACCGGAGACAGCCTCCACCACGTCGGAGGTGTCGCTGCCCGCCTTGCGGATCACGGCGGAGCCGTCCTTCAGAATGGCAAAGAAGGGCTCATTACCGGTTTTTACCAGGTTGCCCTCCATAATGAGGTAGCCGGTGGGCGCGCCGGTCTGCATGTTGTAGTAGTCGGCGTTGGTAGCCAGTACCACGCGGCCCTCGGTATCCGAGGCCCGTCCGTAGGCAGCGGCCTGGGCGGTGGTCTGGGACATCTCCCACTTGAGCCGGCCGCTGCTGACCATAGCCTTGCGCTGGGCGGCGGTGCTGCCGTCATAGTAATATCCGGTGTAGCTGGCCTTCAGGGTCACATCCTTGCTCAGGTCGATCTCCGAAAGGTAGCCCACCACCTGGCTGCCGTTGACGTTGCGCATGACCACCTTTTCCAGGGTCACGCCGCTGGCCACGGCATTCTTGGTGCGGGTGATGGGAGTAAGCCCGGCGGAATTGCCGGACATGGTATCCGCCTGGGGCGGCTGTGCGTCAGGTTCTGCGGTGTCGCCGGGCTGCGTCTCCGTAATGGCAGCGTCCGGCTCCGTCTCCTGGAGCCCGGTGGCCCAGGTCTGGGGCATGACCAGACCCACCACCATCATCAGCGCCAGAAGCAGAGATAATGCCTTCTTCATATTTTTCCTCCGTTACAGTTTTTGATTTCCTACTCGTCGCAGGGGATCTCCATCAGGTGTTCCGGGCTGCTCGTTCCTCCTTTCAGATCACATAGGCGGTGGTATGAGCCACCAGATTCTGCTTGCTATTGCCATAGACATGGATGAAATACGTACCCGTTCCCTTGTGCCGGGCCAGCGTCACCGTATACGTCCAGTCACCGTTGGACTGCTTTTTCGCCTCGTACCACTGCAAGTCGTCCTGGCCGTTGACAGCGCTCCAGACGGGGAACCACACCCGGCTCAGATCGCTGCGGCCTGTCAGTGTCACAGTCATGTACCGCCCATCGGCGGACAGCTGGGTCCACACCTGGGGAGACACGGCCTGAGCGACGGAAACAGTGGTGTGGGCCACCAGATTGCGCTTATCATTGCCGTAGGCGTGGAGGAAATAGCCCCCCGCGTTCTTGTGGTTGGCCAAGGGCACCCGGCAGGTCCAGCTGCCATCCGCCTGCTTCCGGGCCTCGTACCACCGCAGGTCGTCCTGACCGTTGTCCTGGCTCCAGGTGGGGAACCACACCCGGCTCAGATCACTGCGGCCCGTCAGCGTTACGTCCAGATACCGCCCGTCAGCGGACACGGCGGCCTTCATCTCCGGCCCGGGAATCTTCTCCACATAAGCGGTGGTATGGGCCACCAGATTCTGCTTGCTATTGCCGTAGGCATGAATGAAATAGGTGCCGGTGGTGTTGTGGCGGCTCAGGAGCACGGAATATGTCCAGCTGCCGTCCGCCTGCTTCCGGGCCTCGTACCATTGCAGGTCATCCTGACCGTTTTTCTGGCTCCAGGTGGGGAACCACACCTTTGCCAGGTCGCTGCCGCCGGTAAGCGTCAGGTTCAGATACCGTCCGTCAGCGGACAGCGCCGCCTTCAGGGCGGGCTTTTCCGGCTGGACCAGGTTGTCCACCACCACGGTGCCGTGGTCCAGAAGTCCCTGGGGCAGGCCGTTCTGGTTGTAAATGTGGACCATATAGGTGCCGGTCTCCTGGTGGTTGATCAGAGGCACCTCGGCCACCCAGCGGCCATTCTGTTTCTTGGCCTGATACCAGTGCAGGTCGTTCTGCCCGTCCTGCTCACCCCACACAGCGAAACGCAGGGCCGTCTGCTGGGGGGCGGAATAGGTCAGATACATCACTGTGCGGGCGGTGTTGAAGTAATAGCCCAGCTGCTGGGGACGCACGGCAGGCGTGAACGCCCCTGCGCGGCCATTGAGCCAGGTACGCACCCGGTCCAGTGCCTCGTCATAGGTGGGAGCAAAGGGCATACCGCCGGGCTTGGGGTTTGCAGTGCCCAGGGTGTTCCAGCGGAGGTAATTCAGGTCGGCGGAGACGCCGATCTCGGCCTTCCGGCCGTCAATTTGCCCGGCCATGCCGGTAAGCACCGGCTCATACCGGGCATACAGCTCCTGCACCCGCTGATAAAAGGCCGGGATGTTCAGCATCTTCTTCATGAGCACGGAGGTATCGCAGGCGTTGTAGTCCGTGACCTTCTCCTGCTTGTTGCCCATGCAGGTGTCAAAGTCCCACAGAGGACCCACATGCAGCACATCGGACGCGCCGTCCTGATACCAGAAGAAGCTGGTGAAGAAGGACTCGCCGTTGAGAACGTACTCGTTCATCAGATAGTACCGGGCCAGGGAGTCCACATCGATCATGGCGTTGAGCTGGGCCAAGGACAGATTTTCCCAACCCTCTGAGGTCAGCGCCGTAGTAAAGCGGGTCATGGCGGTCTGGAAATTGCTCATGGCCTGGGCAATATGCGCGTCATCCTCCTCCACGATCTCCTTCAGAGCAAAGTAGCTGTTCAGCCGCCCCTCGAAGAAATAGTGGTCCTCGTCGGTGGCAAAGCCGTTATCCAGCTCGAACATGGCCCCGGCAGGATCCTGCAGATTCAGGCGGTTTTTGCCGATCTCGGCCTTCTCGCCGATGAGATACACACCCAGATACTCGCCGTCCACCCACAGGTCCACATATTTATATTCCGTCACATAGGGAAAGCCCATCTGCTCCGCCGCATCATACACCAGGCGGGTGCGGATCATGCTGTCGTCAGAAGCATTGGCCAGGAGGATCCACTTCTTGGCCGCAGGCATGCCCAGCACGGAGGTTTTCTTGCTGAACTTGATCTGATAGGGCTTCTTGGCATATTCCCTCCAGGTGGAATTGCCGCGGCCCTTGAACTCCACGGTGCCGGTGAAAACGTCGTCGCCGTCCGTCACCACCAGGTCGTTGCCGGGATATTTCACGTTCTTGTCCCGGTGCACCTGCTCCAGCGTGGTACCGTTAAGGGTCAGGCGCAAGCTGGGCAGACTGCTCTGCTTCGCGCAGATCTGCACCGTTTTACCGCCGTCCAGCGTCAGAGTCACCCGGTCGCTGGCGGCAAACGCGCCGGTAAGGGTGCCATGCTCCCGGTCCAGTGTCCCGGCAGAAGCTGCCGTCACGCTGCCGCTGAAGGACAGCACCGTGTCCGCCAGGCTCTCGTCGGCAGGCAGAAACAGATACCATACCCCATCCTTTTCGGAACGGTATCCCTGGTTGGTCCACTGCCGGGCGTCCACGGTCCAGCAGCGGAAATCGTTGCCTCCGGCAAAGGCTGTGGCCGTCAGCAGCGCCGTCAGTATTGCGGCTGCCAGCAGCGCCCACAGCCAGGTGCCGGTTTTTCTTGTTGCTTTCATGCATCTTTCTCCCATCTGAAAAGGTGGCGCGAACGCGAGAATCTGCCGGGGCAAAATGCCGCTGTTCCGCCAATTACACTGTATTATATCAGATACACCGTGGAATTTCAAGCGTAATCTTCCGTAAAATCGCCAAAAATCACACGCATTTTTGGTGGAAACGTATAAAAAGAGAGTCTCCGACCCCTGTCGAAGACCCTCTTTTTATGCTGTTTACCGACGAATGATGTGATCCGCTCAGTCCTCGCGGCTGGCCAGCACGTTCATGGAGACGGGCTCGTCATTGGCAATGGGAGCGGACAGGTTGACGCTGGAGTAGCCGCCCCGGAGCTCGGAGCTGTCCTCAAACGTCTTGGTGCAGCGGTCATACTCCACCTGCATCACGGAGGAGATGGTGTGGCGTCCGTAATCGTCCAGCTTGGCATACTGATCCAGGATCCGCTGGGTATCCTCGGTCAGGTGGATGTTCTCCTCGCCCAGAGCGCAGATGCCCAGGGTGCGGCAGATCTGGACCACCGTGTCAAAGGAGGAACCGCCGATGCCGTTGTGCAGCGCGCTGTTGATGGTGGACAGAGGAATGCCAACCGCAAAAGCGAACTGCCGAACGCTCTTGTACTGGCGGGAAATTTCGTCCCGTACGATGTTGGTAAGTTTGTCCATAATTCGACCCTCTTTACTGTAAATTCCAGAAACGACTTTCTCTCTGGATGAAATGATTATATCAAAGCAAACGAGAACTCGCAAGAGGGAAATACAAAAAAACATATAAAATTTTTACAAAAATCTGCTAAACAGGGCCGTCGAAAGCCAACAGGACAAATTTCTCTTTTCATTTTGGCCGCTATGTGGTACACTGTATAGGAATTAGGAGGGATGACTCCTGTGAAAAAGGCATGGTTGCCCCGCACCGCAGCGGGGCAAGTGGCGGTGCAGCTGGTGCGCCGGTATTATCTGCATGACGTGGGGCGCGACAGCGCAGCGCTGACGTATTATCTGCTGTTCGCCCTGTTTCCGCTGCTGGTGTTCATCAGCACCCTGCTGGGCATCCTGAAGCTGGACGTGGACAACATTTCTCAGTTTCTGTCCCAGCTGGTCCCGGCGGACGTGGTTTCGGTGCTGGAGACGTATTTAATATATGTATCCGCCAACGCCAGCCGCCAGCTGCTGTGGTTCAGTCTGGTCTTTTCCATCTGGTTCCCCATGCGTGCCACCAGCTGCCTGCTGCACTCCCTGCGCAAGGCCTTCAACGTGGGTCCGCCCCGGAAGATGCTTTTGAACCAGCTGGCCATTCTGCTGTTTACCGTCTGGCTGATCCTCTCCATCGGGCTGACACTGCTGTTGGTGACGGTGGGCCGCCGGGCCCTGGAGTTCGTGTCCGGGCTCATTGCCCTGCCGCAGGGCTTCATTGACCTGTGGAGCTATCTGCGCTTCATCGTTCTGGGCGTGGTGATGTTCCTGATGCTGACGGTGCTGTATATGCTGGCCCAGGGCCAGCGCCGTCCCCTGAAGGAAGTTGCTCCCGGGGTAGGCATCTCTCTGGCGGCATGGATGGTCCTGTCCCTGGCGTTTTCTTATTATGTGGAGCATTTTGCCAATTACTCCGTGCTGTACGGCTCCATCGCCACGATAGTCGTGGTGCTGCTGTGGCTGTATATGAGCGGCACGGTGCTGATCATGGGCGCGGAATACAGCGCCGTTATCCTGCGCCGCAGGCGCAGCCGGCTGCCGTCGGGCAGCGGAGAGGAGCAAGCATGAAAATCATCATCGTAGGCAACGGCAAGGTCGGCTATGCCATTGCGCGGCAGCTGGCGGTAGAGGATCACCACATCACCATCGTGGATGACGACGCCGCAGCCCTGCACCGGGCCGACAGCACCCTGGACGTCATGTGCGTGGAGGGCAATGGAGCCAGCATCAGCGTGCTGGACACTGCCGGGGTCCGCAGCGCGGACCTGGTCATTGCCGTCACCAATCTGGACGAGACAAACCTGGTGTGCTGCCTCATCGCCAAAAAGCTGGGGGCCAAGCACACCATCGCCCGGGTACGCAACCCCGAGTATCGCCGGGATGACACCATGCTCAAGCGGGAGATCGGCCTGGACATGCTCATCAACCCCGATCTGGGGGCGGCCCAGGAGATCGCCCGGATCCTGAGCTTCCCGGCGGCCTTTTCCGTGGAGCCCTTTGCCGGAGGCCGCATCGATATGATCGGTTTTCAGGTAACGGAGCAGGACACCCTGGCCGGGGTGTCCCTCAACGATTTCCACCGCAATCGCCTGGCGGAGGTGCTGATCTGCGCCGCCCACCGGGGGGACAATTTTATCATCCCCGACGGCTCCTTCGTGCCCCGCAGCGGGGACAAGCTCTATATGGTGGGCACCAAGGCAGAGCTGCAAAAAATGCTCCGGGGCATCGGCCGCACCCTGCAAAGAGTGAAGAACGTATCCATTCTGGGGGGCAGCCGCATCACCATGTACCTGACCTGGGAGCTGGCCCGCAGCAATACCAAGGTCCGCATTGTCGAGATGAAGCACGACAAGTGCCTGCGTCTGTCGGCCTCCCTGCCCGGCGCCATGATCATTGAGGGTGACGGCACCGACGCAGACCTGATCGACAGCGAGAACATCTTTGAGACCGACGCCTTTGTGGCCCTGACGGACCGGGACGAGGAGAACCTGCTGATGGCCCTGACGGCTCAGCGGGCGGGAGTCCCCAAGGTGCTGGCCAAAATGACCCGGCCCAACTACATGGACCTGGTGCAGGAGACAAAGCTGGGTAGCATCATCAGTCCCAAGGATCTGACCTCCAACCAGATCACCCGCTATGTCCGGGCTCTGGCCAATTCCCAGGGCAGCACTGTGGAGAGCCTGTATAAAATGCTGGACGGCTCCGTGGAGGCTCTGGAGTTCACCGCCACCGCCTCCAGCCGCTCGGTGCTGGACAAGCCTCTGAAGGACCTGGCCCTGAAAAAGGGCGTTCTGCTGGCCGCCATTGCCCGGGAAAACAAGATCATCATTCCCGGCGGCCTCACCACGATTCAGGAGGGAGACCATGTGGTGGTGGTCACCAAGTCCCAGGTATTCGACGACCTGACGGACATTCTTGCATAAAGCCGCCCATAAAAATCCGCCGGAGCCCAATGCCTGGTGGGCGTAAAGCAGTAAAACCCAAGAATCAGGAAAGCCTTGTGTTTTCAAGGGGCGGCGTGACTTCGGTCACGCCGCCCCTTCAGCTTGTCAAAAAAGTGCAGTGCCCTTTTTCGGCACGAAAAATCCGGTCATATCGGTATGTTCCAATTCCAGCAGCTTCCTCTTTTTGTCAATGCCCCCGGCGTATCCGGTCAGGCTGCCGTTTGTGCCGACCACACGGTGACAGGGAATGATGATGGATATCTCATTATGACCCACCGCACCGCCAACCGCCTGCGCAGACATCCGGGGAATCTTCTGCTTTTCAGCAAGCTGCCGTGCGATCTCGCCGTAGGTCGTAGTCCTTCCGTAGGGAATCTGCAAAAGGATTTCCCACACGGACTGCCGGAACGCGGTGCCAACGGGGTGCAGCGGCGGCAGAAAATCCGGCTGGCTGCCAGCAAAATAAATGTCCAGCCAACGCCTGGCTTCTGCAAGGGCGGGTGTATCCTGCCCGATACGCTCTGCGGGCAGATCACGGGCAAGGTATTTCTGTCCGTCGAACCACAGACCTCTCAGTCCGATTCCGTCCGCTGCCAGCAGGATGCCGCCCAGCGGTGAATCGTAATGCTGCACAAATATCATGATCTGCACCTCGCTTCAAAAGCTGCCTCTGTTTTTATTGCTCGGCTTGTAGTCCTTCATCTCCGGGATTGCGCCGCCTGCCACAGCCCAGAGATACAGACTTGCCACGCTGCAATAGGGGTGAAAGCGACGGCGATATTTTTCAAACAGCCTGCGGTCAATGCTGCGATGGTGATATACCATGCGCAGCCCGCGCTGGATGGCAAGGTCATCATAGCTGAAAATATCCGGGCGCTGCATACAAAAAAGCAGAATCATCTCTGCCGTCCAGACGCCGATGCCCTTCAGGCTGCTTAATTCCCGGATCGCATCCTCGTCGCTCATGTGCTCCACAGCATGCAGATCAAATGCGCCCGTATGGACTTTTTCGGCAAAATCCGTAATATACTCTGCCTTGCGGAAGGTCATACCCAGTCCCTGCAGCTTGGGAACACCTGCTGTCAGGATGGTCTCGGCATTGACGGTGCCCAGTGCATCCTGCATCCGCTGCCAGATGGTCGCCTGTGCCTTGGTGGAGATCTGCTGCCCGATGATGTGGTGAACGACGGATGAAAACAAGTCCGTATCCACTGGGCGGTCGATATGTCCGATGCGGTCAATGACCTGGCAAAGCCGCTTATCCTTTTGCCGCAAATAGGAATCTTCGGCTTCTCCGTATGCAAAATACACGCTTTTCACCTTCTAACGTTTCCATAAGCGTTTTTTTATCGCAGCTGCGCCGTAAAGGCAATGGTCCCGCCCGTTGTGGACGGCGTCTGCCGAAAAATGATTTTTCTCAAAAAAACGGTCAGTGCCTCCGCCAAGTCTACCTCATCCTCCGCGATCAGCAGACGCATGGTCATCCCTCCTTGCTGTATACCAGCGGCTGCTCCCGGAGCAGTGCGTCCACCGCGGCCTGATATTCCGATAAATTCTTCGCCTTGCGCATCCGCTTGAGATACGGCTCCGCCCCGTCGAACCCGTCGGCCAGGTACGTCCACAGCTCCCACATCCGGTGCATCACCGGCAGATCGCCGGAGAGCCGCTGCCGGTAGGCGTCCAGCAGCCGGTCATGGTACGTCCGGACTTCCCGGACCGAGGCGGCGGGGCCGCCCCGCAGCTGCCGCAGCAGGCTGGGGTCCCGCATGAGTCCGCGGCCCAGCATTACCGCATCTGTCCCGGGAAAGTCCCGGGACAGCGCCGCAGCGTCCTCCGCCGTCCATATATCACCATTATACACCACCGGCCAGGGGCCGGAGACGGTGGAAAAAGCCTCCCGGTGGGGCGTTCCCTTGTAAAATTCCTTCTGGAGCCTGGGATGAACGATCAGCTCCGCCAGAGGGTACCTCCGATAGATCTCCAGCAGCCCCGGCCATTCGCCGGGGTCGTTTTTCCCGATCCGGGTCTTGACGGACACCGTCATTCCCCGGGGCAATCCCGCAAAGATCTCCTCCAGGCACCGGTCCAGCTCCTGGGGATAGGCCAGCAGGCCCGCCCCCTTCCGCTTGGCGGCCACGGTACCTGCCGGACAGCCCAGGTTGAAGTTCACCTCCCGAAAGCCCCGGTCATGCAGCTCCCGGGCAGCCCACAGGAAATGCTCTGCCCGGTTGGTCAGCAGCTGGGGCACTACGTTGAGTCCCCGGTTGTGCTCCGGGTCGATCTCATCCAGCTCTTTCCGCTGGAAGGTACAGGTGGCGTTGGGGGAGAGAAACGGCGTAAAATATTTGTCCGCCGGACCGAACAGCTCCGCGTGGACCTGCCGCCACAAATACCCGGTAAGCCCCTCCATAGGGGCGGCGTAAAGCTTATCCATGAAACGTTCCCTCCAGGCACATATCCAGCGTCACCCCCGGCACCGGCTCAAACACGGCCCCGCCGGAAACCAGCTCCGCCGCCGTATCCGGACGCTGCAGGAGGGCCAGCTTTTCCCGCCGGGTCAGCTGCTTCACGGCGTATTCCAGCCGCAGAGCGTCCCCCTGCCGCTCCGTGCGCCATACCCCGGCCAGTTCCCGGGGCGGATGGGCCCGGGTATACCGGGCGCAGGCAGAGCCTCCCCCCGCGTGCTGCCGCATCCGCCGGCACAGGTCCGCCGCTGTGCCGGTATACAGGCTCCCGTCCCGGCACCGCAGCATATAGACGTAGTACATGCCCTCACCTCACTGCCCCCAGCATACCACAAACCGATGCCGGGCGCAACGGTGTCATGTTCCAGCGCTGTCCGTTAATTCGATAAATTTCAGGGCATACAGGTCGCACCCGGTGCGGGCGCTCCCCTGCCGCAGCACCAGATAGTCCGTCCCCACCTCCTCCAGAACGCCCTCCTGCCGCACCAGGCGACAGGAGCCCACCAGAAAGCTGGCTGCGGCGTACTGACCCACGTTCCGGCTCAGCAGCTCCCGCAGGGAGCCGCCGGATGAATTATGTATGCAGTTCATAGCGCACCTCACGATCCGGATTCCCCCGCCGCACTCCGGCGCGGGTATCCCATCCTATGCCGCTCCTCCCCTGTCGGAAACGGTGCACGGCGGATTTTGCCCAAAAGGCAATACGGGAGTAGAGTCGCAATCGCCGTTTCAGAACAAATCGACGGGAGGAGCAGATGTGGGACTTTGTATAGTCTCCGACTTGTACACGCCTCAATTTTCTTGCTTTTATTCACAACTTCGTCCCTCGCAATATGTTTAATTCAACAAAATTTTAGAAAGTTTATGGAAACTCTGTTGCAAATTGCTGTTTCAGGCGTTTAGATAGTAGAGGGGTTTCTTCTGGGCTGTGCGCATGCAGCCATTTCCCGCAGACAGAAGCCGCCCCCAGGCCATAAGGAGGGATGCCATGGTCCACTGCCTGCACCCAAAAACACACCGTGAAAAGACTGGATGTCAAACATGAAAATCACAGGAGATATTATGAAAAAAACACTCTTTCTTATATGCATGATGCTGGCCCTCGCCCTCACCGCCTGCGCCGCCAAACCCGCCGCACCCACTGCCGCAGACTTTGAGGTCCAGCCGGGAGCGTACCGGTATCAGGACAGCGACGGATTTTTCGTGGAGACGGAAAAGGGAAATTACTGCCTGGAGCCCCTGCTGGATTTCCTGGTCCGCTTCGCCGAGCCGGGCAGTCATGATTTTTATGTCTTGTGCAATAAGCCGGACTGCGGACATGGCGATGCCAATTGCAATGCATACGCGGGATTTGCCCTGGGTTATTTCAATCAGCATCTGTATGGGGTGCAGGACAACGGCACCGACTTTGTCCTGGTACGTATGAATATGGACGGGACGGACCACACTGAAATTGCCCGACTCCCGGAGCAAAACGCCCTGGACGGGCGTAAGCAGCTGGGCGGCAGCTACTTCTTCGACAACGGCTATCTCATTTATCTGGCTATGCCCATCTCCTCGGGCGATCCCGATTATGCCATGGCCATTTATAAGATTCAGCTGGAGACCGGGGAAATCACCCGGCTATTTCAGGAGGACATTCCGGTGCATACGGATTGGCCGTCTGCCGGGGTGTCTATCAGCAACGGATACCTGTATTTTCCGATGTTCAACGGCGAGACTGGCAGTGTTACCTATGCGGAAGGCAATTTGGAAACCGGGCGCATCGAGCATGTTTTTGAAGATTGGAACCAATCGAACAGTCCGATGGTGAACTTTGACAATGTACTATACTACCACCGCGTCGGCGTGGGCCTGTGCGAATATGACAAGGCCACCGGCACGGAGACGGTGAAGGTACCCACAGATTGCAGCCTGGCCCTGCCGCAGTACACCAAGGATTATATCATCGTTCGCACATCGGACGATGACGCGGATACACACCGCACCATCTACGCATATGACCGGAATTATCATCTGTTGGGGCAGATGGAGCTGGAGCCCTACGGAGTCAAGTTTCCGTCACTTCAGTATGTTACTGCAAATGCCATCTACTTCACCTCAGGCGGCAAGCTGGTTTCCTACATCGACCCCCACCACCTGGACCGTCTGGAGCTGATCCAGCTGGTGGACCCCACGGCAAGGAGCCCACGGCTAACTCACAGTTGACACCGGATAAATCCATCTGCTATAATGGGTTTATCCGATATCGCCCGCCGCAGAAAGGAGTTCTTCTGATGAAACGACGCCTTCTCCCCTCGCTGCTTCTCGCTCTCGCCCTCGCCCTCACCGCCTGCGCCTCCAAACCCGCCGCACCCACTGCCGCAGACTTCGAGGTCCAACCGGGGGAATACCGGTATCAGGACATGGGCGACTTTTTTGTGGAGACGGAGCAGGGGCAGTATTACCTGGGCTGGGATCAAATCATCCGCTTCGCCGAGCCGGGCAGCCGGAGCTTCTACCCCCTGTGCAATAAGCCCAACTGCGGACATGGCAGCGATAACTGCAATGCATACACCGACTATGCATTGGGATACTGGAACGGGCATCTTTACACCATCACCTACGGAAACAACGGTCCGGTAGTACAGCGCATGGATATGGACGGCACCAACCGCCGGGAGGTGGGGCAGCTGCCGGTTTTGACAGCTGTGGATGGTGCGCGGCACGGCAGCGGCGAATTGCTGTTCCACAACGGCTCTCTGTTTTATATGTACGACGCCATCGAAACGGACCCGGAATGGGCCATGTCTATCTACCAGTTTGACCTGGAAACCGGAAAGGGCCGGTGGTTGTTTCAGGAGGATATCCCGCCGTTCACTTATTTCTGCGGAAGCTCATATGCGAATATTTGCGGGGATGGTTTCTTCTTTATGATGACCAACGGGGTCACCGGTGAATGCACCTATGCCCTGGGGAGCTTGAAAACAGGCCGGGTGGAAGCGACCATTCTCGGCTGGAGCGATCGCAACGGTCGGGCAATGGAGCAGGACGGCACCTTGTATTACTTCAAGGCGGATGCCGGCCTGTGTGAATACGACAGGGCCACAGGCGTGGAAACGGTCCGCTTCCCTATGGAGGCATACACGGCGAACCCCTGCTATACCCGGAACTATATTCTGGTGCGGTCTACGGATACCGAGGACTTTGAGCAATGCACGCTTTGGGTGCTGGACCGGGACTATAACCTGCTGGGAAAGGCCCCGCAGGAAAAGATCGGCAGATGGTTCCCCCAGCCGTATGCCATCACGGCAGACAGCATCTACTTCTGGGTCAACGGAAAGATCACCCACTATATTGACACCAGCGATCTGTCCAATCTGGAGCTCCTTCCGATGCCGGATACCAGCAACGCCAGAGTCCACGGCTAACTCATAGTTGACACCGGATAAATCCATCTGCTATAATGGGTTTATCCGATATCGCCCGCCGCAGAAAGGAGTTCTTCTTATGAAACGACGCCTTCTCCCCTCGCTGCTTCTCGCCCTCACGCTGGCCCTCGCCCTCACCGCCTGCGCCGCCAAACCCGCCGCACCCACTGCCACGGACTTCGAGGTCCAACCGGGGGAATACCGGTATCAGGACGTCGATATTTTCTTCGTGGAAACAGAGAAGGGCAACTACTACATGAACCCGTCGGGGGGTGGATTGATCCACTTTGCCGAGCCCGGCAGCCACGAATTCCACGTCCTGTGCAATAAGCCCAACTGCGGCCACGCCAGCGCAGACTGCAACGCGTTTTTAGAGGTGGCCTTCGGATATTACAACGGCCATCTTTACGGTGTCACGCTTCAGGATCACTTTGAGCTGATCCAGATGGACATGGACGGCACCAATCACCGGGTCATCACCCAACTGCCCGAGCAGAAGGACCTCAGCGGTAATTTCAACGGCGGCGGCAGCTACTTCTTCGACAACGGCTATCTTATCTTCCTGGCATTCCCCTGCACATCGAACCCGGATTATGCGCTGCCGGTCTACAAGATCCAGCTGGAGACCGGGGAGACCACGCAGCTGTTTCAGGAAGATATCCCGCTTCTCACGGACTGGCCAGCAGACGGTGTGTCCATCAGCAATGGGTACCTCTACTTCCCCCTGCCCCAGACATCCGAGGGCAAGCGCCCGTATGCGGAAGGGAACCTGGAGACCGGGCGTATCGAGCGGGTATTTGAGGACTGGAAGCGGGAAAACAGTTTTATCGTAAACTTTGACAACGTGCTGTACTATCACCGCGCCGGAGTCGGCCTGTGTGAATACGACAAGGCCACCGGCAAGGAGACGGTGAAGGTTCCCATGGATGTATATTACGCTGATGTGTCCTACACCAAAGATTATATTTTCCTGCGGACGCTGGATTCTGCCGATTTCAATCAGTGCGTCCTGCTGGCATACGACAGGGACTACAATCTTCTGGGAAAGTTGGAACTGGAGAAGATCAGTTTGCGGTTCCCCTTCCTGGAATACACCACCGCCAATGCCATTTACTTCTCCGCCGACGGCGGGACCATCACCCACTACATCGACCCCCATCACCTGGACCGCCTGGAGCTGATCCAGCTGGTGGACCCCACGGCAAGGAGCCACGGATAATATGGAACTGACCATTCACGCCCTGTCCCATTCCTACGGGGACAAGAAAGCCCTGACGGACTTTACCCACACCTTCACCCCCGGCATTACGGCCCTGCTGGGCCCCAACGGCGCGGGAAAAAGCACCCTCATCCACCTGATCTGCGACCTGCTGCCCCGCCAGGTGGGGACCATCGCCTTCGACGGGACAGACATTCTGTCCATGGGGCCGGCGTTCCGGCAGGTGCTGGGCTTCATGCCCCAGAGCCAGGGGATGTACGACGACATGACCGCCTGGGAATTCCTGCTGTACATGGCCCAGCTGAAGGGGCTGAGGCCCCGGGCCGCCCGGGAACAGCTTCGGGAGCTGCTGCAGGTGGTGAACCTGTGGGACGCGGCCCACCGCCGGGTCGGCGGCTTTTCCGGCGGCATGCGCCAGCGGGTGATGCTGGCCCAGGCCCTGCTGGGCGCACCCAAGGTCCTGCTGCTGGATGAACCCACCGCCGGACTGGACCCGGAGGAGCGGGTGCGCCTGCGGGAATATATCCGGCAGCTGGGCCGGGACAAAATCGTCCTTATCACCACCCACATCACCGGCGACGTGGAATCCATTGCCAGTGAGATTTTGCTGCTGCACCACGGCGTCCTGCTGGCAGACGCCCCGGCGGAGGAATTTATCCGCGGCTGCGGTGCGGCCAACCTGGAGGACGCCTATATCCGGCGGCTGCATCCCCATGCGTGAGTGCAGGCGTGTTTTCTCCCGCAGGAGTCTGCTGTGGCTGCTGGTGCTGATGGCGGCGGTGGTGTTTTTCCACCGGGTGGACCATCACAACGCCCCCGGCTTTGCCGCCGCCTATCGGCAGACCGTGGCTCAGCTGGCAGCCAGCCCGGACCCGTCCGCTGCCCTGTCCCAGATGGAGGCGGAGAGCCGCCGCTATATGACGGCCCTGCTCTGGCGCAGCACGGATGACCCGGACCTGCTGGAGCTATACCGGGATCAGGCCCGGCAGGTGCTGGGCGACGATTATGAGGCGGCAGCCATGGCATATGATCTCAGCGACCAGGCTCAAGCCGCCTTTACCGCCCGGCAGCAGGCCCAGCAGACCCTCCGGCAGCAGCTGGACTACCTGGCGGCGTACCCCGGATATCTGGATACCATCCACGAAAATGCCGCCAACATGCCCACCCTGTCCATTTTCATGGACAGCAGCGCCGGAAAATTCCATGCGGAAAACGTGAAGAAAACGGACCGGGACTTTCCCCGCAGCACGGATGTGTCCCTGACCCTGACGGAGACTGCCGGACTGGAGAATTTCTTGCAGGACGGTGTGTTGTCCGTGTGCATCCTGCTGTGGATGCTGGTAACGGTGCTGCGGCTGACGGAGGAGCGCCGCAGCAGTCTGCGCTACCTGGTGTTTGGCAGCCCCCGAGGCCGGACATGGCTGGCCCTGCGCCGGGTGGGGATTCTGGGCCTTTCCGCCGCATTGGGCACAGCCCTACTGATGCTGACGGGCCTTGTCACCGACAGTCTGCTGTACGGCGGGCTGGGCGACCTGTCCGCCGCCGCCCAGTCCAGCGAAATTTTTCAGAATTTCCCGTACCCGCTGACGCTCCGCCAGGTGCTTTGGGCGTATTGCCTGCTAAAAGCTCTTGGCATGTGGCTGATGGGACTGCTGCTGTGGCTGATTCTTCAGCTGATTCACCATTTGCAGACGGCTATGGTGGCCGCCGCCGCATTTCTGGCGGTGGAATACAGTCTGTTCGCCTTTGTGCCGGACAGCTATGCCATCGTGGCCCTTCGGTACATCAACGTGTTTTCCTTCGTCGGCATGGAAAAGACGTTTCTGCACTATCTGAATATCAACCTGCTGGGTCGGGCGGTAAACGGAGCCATGCTGTGTACCGCCCTTCTGCCGGTGCTTTTGGTGCTGGCTGCGGCAGGAGCCGTGGTCTATGCCGGACATCACCGGCCCATAGCAGGAGCCAACGTGTTCCAGCGTCTGGCGGCCCGGCTGCGTCCCGTGTTTTCCCGGGCCTCCGGCCGGCTGACCCTGACGGGGTTCGAGTTCAAGAAAATCCTATGGTATCATAAGGGACTGCTGGTGCTGCTGGTCTTTGCCCTTTGGTGCTTCCGGGCAGCCGCAGCCCCCACGGCGGACGTGTCCCTGTACGACACGGACACCGCCGCCTTTCAAAATGAGTTCCAGGGCCCTGCCACGGAGGACACCCTCCGGGCCATCCGGGCCCGCATAGCGGAGGTGGAAGGCTGGCCGGAGTCCGAGATCCGCTCCGCCCAGCTGGCGGCCCTGTCCGCCGTGGAGGACGAGGCTCTGAAAAAGCTGGACACCGGCCTGTGGGTGCTGAATCCTGCGCCCATGTTCACTCTGTGCGGCGGCGACGTAGGCGGCAGCCAGCGCATTCCGGCCATGGCGGCACTGCTGACAGCGGCACTGCTTACGGCAGGCACCTTCGCCGGAGAGCGGCAGCAGCGGATGCTGCCGCTGCTGCAGACCACGCCCCGGGGCCGCCGCCGGGCGCCCCGCTGCAAGCTGACCCTGTCTGCCCTGTTGGCGGCAGCGGTATGGCTGACCCTGACCCTGCGGCAGGTGTACCAGGTCTCGTCGTATTACGGCGGCCTGACGGCCCTGTCCGCCCCGCTGCGCAGTGTGGCCCACTTTGCAGACCTGGCCGCAGACTGCACCGTGGGACAGTGGCTGGCCGGATGCCTGCTGCTGCGGCTGCTGGTGCTGCTGGCTGCAGCCATGACCGGATGCCTGCTGTCGAGCCTGTGCCGGACGGTGAACGCTGCCGTGGTGGTATGCTGCGCCGGACTGGTGGGCCCGGCGGCCCTGGAGCTGGTGGGCGTGCGGGCGGCAGGCATCCTGTCCCTGGCCCGCCTGTGGACCCCCGTTACCTGCTCCCTGTATGCCTATCTCATCCCCCTGGCTCTGCTGATAGTCTGCCCCCTTCTGTGCGTGCGGCGCAGGCCCAGGGTCTGATCTGTATAAAGCAAGAAAAATCGAGCCGGTTCGAAGACCGGCTCGATTTTTCTTGACACGTTTCCACAGATACAGTAGACTTTACAGCAGCGCGAACAGCACATACAGCCAGTGGGCCGCCACGCCGGCGCACAGGCCGCCTACGGTGTGGCTGATGATGGCCTTGCCGATGAGATGGTTGCACCCCAGGCTGTTCATCATGGACACATGGGTGCTGAGATAGCCGCTCCAGCACATGCACATAGCGGTAAACACCGCGATGTCGCCGCCGGCAGCCTTCCCCTCGGCCAGCAGCTGGGGCACCAGGCTGATGGCCGCACCGGCTGCGCCCAGAGCCGTCACCGGCACCGCCAGACCCTCCGGCGAGGAGAAGCCGAACAGCGGCGTCAGGATAAAGCTGAGCTTATCCGCCAGCTTGGGCAGAAGTCCGATGCCCTCGTAGGCCGCGCCGGTATACAGGCCGCTCTCTGCCGGGCCGTTGGTGAGCATCATCACCACCGTGCAGATAACCAGCACGCCGGGAATGATGCTCACGCCCATTTTCACGCCGTCCATGCCGCCGTCCAGCAGGGCAGACATGAAGCGGGTGCCGGTGCCGCCGGCCCGGACGGGACGCACCCGCTTGCCCCCCAGGGACAGGGTGCCGCCGTCGATCATGGGCTGCTCCCGGCCGTATACCTTGGCGGTAAATGCCAGCATGATCCTGGTGGATACGATACTGCCCACCACCGCTCCCAGAAGGCCAGTCAGGGCCGCGCCGGTGTAGTTCACCCCCTTACCGGGGGACAGGCTGATCATATAGGTACACACGATGAAGCCCATGCCGAAGGACGTACCCAGATTGGTCAGGGCCGGAAACTGATACGCCTTGAACAGGCTTTTGAAGTAACGGTCCTGGGCCAGGGAGAGAATGGCCGGGTTGTCCGACAGGAATGTGGTCACCACGCCCACGGACGCCGCCCCCGGCAGGCCGTATATCGGCCGCATAAAGGGGTTGAGCATCCGGTTCATCAGCGACACCAGGCCAAACTCGGAAAACAGCGCCGAAATGGCCCCCATGATGACGCACAGGGCCGTCAGATACAGCACCGTATCCGTCAGAAGGACAAAGGCGGTGTTGATCATGGTGTTGATGGTGTTGCCCAGGCCCATTTTGGCGGCAAACAGCGCAAAAAAGGCCACAAACAGCACGATGAAAATGAAGTTTTCGGGTCCGATCTCCTTTTTATAGCAGGTGGGTCCCTTGTGGGTTTCTTCGGCCCCGACAGGCGGGGCCTGGGTTTCCTCGATGACAGACTGGCTCATAGCGATTTTCCTTTCTTCCTTGTCCCTATTCCACAAAATACTCCGCTTTTCGCGGAACCAATTTATCATACCGCATAAAGCGCATCCTGTAAAATAAATATATTTCGTGGGGAGCATGAGAAAAGCTTATGGCTGACAACACATATCGCATCCTGACCAAAATCGCCGAGACCGGCAGCCTGACCCGCACGGCGGAGCAGCTGAACTATACCCAGGCCCGGGTCAGTCAGATTCTGAAATCCGCCGAGACGGAGTTCGGACTGACCTTGTTTGTTCGGGGCAAGCGGGGCGTGATGCCCACGCCGGAGTGCCGGTGTCTGCTGCCGACTTTGCAGGAGCTGATGCGCCAGGAGCTGGTGCTTCTGGATCAGATGGACCAGATTCGGGACCTGCGGGGCGGCACGGTGTCCATCGGCACCTTTACCAGCGTGTCCTGCCACTGGCTGCCCCGGCGGCTGAAGGCCTTCGGGCAGCTGTATCCCCAGATTCGGTTTCAGCTGAAGCTGGGTGACGTGGCCCATATCGATCAGTGGCTCCGGGAGGGCACCGTGGACCTGGGGCTGATGATCGACCCGGGGACCGAGGATCTGACGTTTCTGCCCCTGCTGGAGGACTGCTATTCTGTGATCCTGCCCCGGGAACATCCCCTGGCCGGAGCGGAGGAGCTGAGCCTGGAGCAGCTGCGGGAGGAATGCTTCATCCTGCTGGAGCCGGAGGACAATGCCCCGGTGGAACCGCAGCTGCGGCAGGCCGGGGTCCGGGTGGGCTATCGGGTAAAGGATGACTACACCATTCTGGCCATGGTGGAAAGCGGTCTGGGCGTCAGTGTGCTGCCTCATCTGCTGCTGCAGCGCACGTCGTACCGGGTCCATGCCGCACGGCTGATGCCGCCGGTGGCCCGGCGCATGGGCATCCTCCTGCCCAAGGAGGGATATGTCTCCCTGGCAGCCCGGCAGTTCGTGTCGTTTTTGCGGCAGGAAGCGGAAGCGGTGGAAAAATAGCGAAAGCCTCCCTCATGGCGATGCCATGGGGAGGCTTTTTGTTTACCTGATCTGCTGACGGACCTGGTCCAGGGGCAGGTCCTGTTCCCGGGCAATACGGGCCAGGTCCTCATATTCCGGCTTCTGCCGCCGGACGCCCCAGCCCTGAGACAGCTTCCGGGCCACAGGGCCCCAGGGTGTATCCACCGTTTCCTCCGCGCGGGACAGGGTATAGCGCCGGTGCCGGCTCTCCCGGACGCCCAGGGTGGTGGTGTGCCGCAGCAGCAGCCGGGCCATTTCCTCCCGCTGCTCCTCCTGGCACAGAACGCACAGCATCACGCCAGGCCTGGATTTTTTCATGCCAATGGGCACGGTGTACACATCCAGCGCCCCGGCCTCCAGCAGACGCTCCATAGCGAAGGCAATGTCCTCGCCGGTCATGTCGTCCAGATTGCAGGCCAACTCATACACGTCGCCGATGTCTGCCGCCGTGTCCCCCAGCATGGCCCGCAGGCAGTTGGCCCGGGGAAAGTCCTTGTGGCCCATGCCGCAGCCCACGGCCCGCAGGGTCATCACCGGCATATCGTCGAAGCGGGTGACAAAGTGCCGCAGCAAAGCCGCACCGGTGGGGGTACACAGCTCCCCGTCGATCCCGCCGCCGTAAATGGGCACATCCCGGAGGATGTATGCCGTGGCCGGGGCAGGCACCGGCAGGATACCATGGGCGCAGCGGACAGTTCCGCTGCCCACATGGACCGGGGAGGCGATCACTTGGTCCGGTGCAAGCTCCTCCATCAGCAGGCACACCGCCGTCACGTCTGCCACGGCGTCCATGGTGCCCACCTCGTGGAAATGGATGTCCGTCACCGGCACGCCATGGACATGGCTCTCCGCCTGGGCAATGCCGTCATATACCGCCAGAATATCCCTCCGCACCCGGTCGGACACCGGGAGCCGCTCCACAATGTGGCCGATCTCGTGCATACCGTTGTGGTGATGGTGGGCGTGCTCATGGTCGTGGTCGTGCTCATGGTCGTGGTCGTGGTCGTGCTCATGGTCGTGGTCGTGGTCGTGATGATGGTCGTGGTCATGCTCCGTTTCCCCGTTCACCGTCACGGTGACTCGGGAGCCGGTGATGCCGCACTTTTCCGCCCGTTCCAGGCGGTATGTTACCCCGGGAATACCCAGGCCGTTGAGACGCTTGACAAATTCGTCGGGCTGGGGCAGCAGCTCCAGCAGCGCCGCCGTCAGCATATCTCCGGCGGCGCCCATGCCGCAGTCCAGATACAGGGTCCTCATTTCTTTCCCTCCATGTGATTGATCATACTGGCCAAATACCCGGCGCCGAAGCCGTTGTCAATGTTCACCACCGATACGCCGCTGGCGCAGGAATTCAGCATAGACAGCAGGGCCGACAGGCCGCCGAAGGAGGCGCCGTAGCCCACGCTGGTGGGCACCGCGATCACCGGACAATCCGCCAGGCCGCCCAGCACACTGGCCAGAGCCCCCTCCATTCCCGCGATGGCCACGATCACCGACGCGCTCATGATATCGTCCATATGGTGCAGGGTGCGGTGCAGGCCCGCCACCCCCACATCGTACAGCCGCAGCACTTCGTTGCCGTGGACCTCCGCCGTCAGGGCGGCCTCCTCCGCTATGGGAATATCGCTGGTGCCGCCGGTAGCGATAACGATGCGGCCGATGCCGTCCGGCTCCGGCACAGTGCCGATGATGCCGCAGCGGGCATCATCGTGATAGTCCAGAGGGTATGCGGCGGCAATCTCCTGAGCCGCCTCCGGAGACAGGCGGGTGATGAGAATGGTCCGCTGGCCCCGCCGGCGCATGACGCCGATGATGCCGATCATCTGGGCCGGAGTCTTTCCCGCGCCGTAGATCACCTCCGCCGCGCCCTGGCGGATGCCGCGGTGCAGGTCCACTTTTGCATAGCCGATGTCGGTGAAGGGCTCCTTTTTCAGGGCCAGCAGCGCGTCATCCACGGACACGGTCCCCTGGCGCACGCCCTCCAGCATTTTGCGGATCTCGCTGTTCATGCTCTTGCCTCCAGGTCCAGCCATACGGCGTCGTAGTCCTGCCCCAGGCGGTCCAGAATCTCCTGCCGGTGCTCCAGCAGGTGGGGCATCTGGGCGGCGGGCAGCTGAATTTTCGCGCTGCGGCCCGCCAGGCGGACCCGGAAGTCCGTAAAGCCCAGGGAAAACAGATACGTTTCCGCCGCCTCGGTAACAGCCAGGTCCCGGGCGGTAATGGGCTGTCCGGTGGGGATGCGGGTGGCCAGGCATGCGTATGCGGGCTTATCCCAGGTGAAAAGTCCTGCCTCCCGGGACAGCCGTCGTATTTCGTCCTTGGTCAGGCCGCACTCCCGCAGGGGCGACCGCACCGACAGCTCCCGCAGAGCCCGCATGCCGGGGCGGTCTCCAGCGTCGTCGGAGGCGTTGGTGCCGTCCAGCAGCACCGGAAAGCCGTCCTCCGCCGCTGCGGCGGCAATGGTGCGGAAGATCACGCGCTTGCAGTGGTAGCACCGGTCCGGCGGATTGGCCGTCACGGTGGGAGACGACAGCACGTCCACTTGCAGCTCCCGCAGGTCGGCGTGGAGGTCCCCGGCCAGACGCCGGGCGTCCTCCAGCTCAAACCGGGGCTGGAAAGCGGAATTCACATAATACGCCCGGACCCGAGCGCCGTAACGCAGAGCGGCATACAGCAGGTAAGACGAGTCCACCCCGCCGGAAAAGGCAATGGCCACCCGGGGATTTTCCTTGAAAAACTGTTGCAGATCCATGATTCGTCGATTCTTTCTCTTATTTTGCGCTGGGCACAATGCCCAGGATCACCAGGGGCTCCGTGCCGGTGTTTACAACGCTGTGGCTGTGGCCCTGGGGGCAGTAGTGGCACAGGCCGGGATAAACCGCCGCCTCCACGCCGTCGTCCAGGCACACGCCGGTACCGGACAGAAAATACATGACCTCGCAGCTGTCGGTGTGGGTATGAAGGCCGATGGAGGAGCCGGGCTCCAGCGTCAGCCGCAGGATCTTGCCCATACCGTCCTGAAAGATGCGGGTCTCGGCCTCCCCCTGGCCGCCCTTGAACCGGGGCTGCACCAGAGAGGGCATACGGTCAAAGTCCAACGTCATGGCCGGTCCCTCAGTTCAGGAAGTCCTTGAGCTTCTTGCTGCGGGAGGGGTGGCGGAGCTTCCGCAGGGCCTTGGCCTCGATCTGGCGGATGCGCTCGCGGGTGACGTTGAACTCCTTGCCCACCTCCTCCAGGGTGCGGGTGCGGCCGTCCTCCAGGCCGAAGCGCAGCTTCAGCACCTTCTCCTCCCGGGGAGTCAGGGTGCTGAGCACGGACACCAGCTGCTCCTTCAGCAGGGTATAGCTGGCAGCCTCACTGGGCTCGGACGCGCCCTCGTCGGGGATGAAGTCGCCCAGATGGGAGTCCTCCTCCTCGCCGATGGGGGTCTCCAGGGACACGGGCTCCTGGGCGATCTTCAGAATCTCCCGGACCTTGTCCACGGGCATGTTCATCTCCTCGGCGATCTCCTCGGGAGAGGGATCGTGGCCCAGCTCCTGAAGCAGCTGACGGGATACGCGGATGACCTTGTTGATGGTCTCCACCATATGGACGGGGATGCGGATGGTGCGGGCCTGGTCGGCGATGGCCCGGGTGATGGCCTGGCGGATCCACCAGGTGGCATAGGTGGAGAACTTATAGCCCTTGGTGTGGTCAAACTTCTCCACGGCCTTGATGAGGCCCAGGTTGCCCTCCTGGATCAGGTCCAGGAACAGCATGCCCCGTCCCACATAGCGCTTGGCGATGGACACCACCAGCCGGAGGTTGGCCTCCGCCAGCTGCTTTTTGGCCTTTTCTCCGGCTTTCAGGTCCGCCTTGGCCTGAGCCAGCTCCTCCTCGGTGAGGGTCAGTCCTCCGGTCTCCACCTGAGCCAGCTTCTCCTTGGCGGTGTTGCCTGCGGACATGGCGGTGGCCAGCTTGATCTCCTGCTCGCCGGTCAGCAGGGGCACCTTGCCGATCTCCTTCAGATACATGCGCACGGGATCGTCAATGTTGAAGCTGTCCACCAGGGTGTTGGGATCTACCAGCTCCTCCTCCTCGATCTCGGCGATCTCCTCCATGGCGGGCTCCATGTCCTCGGGGATGTCGTTGGTGAAATCCTCGGTGACGATGTCGATGCCCAGATCCGCCAGGGAGTCATAGATGCTGTCCATCTGGTCGCCGTCCAGGTCCATGGCGTCCACCACCTCGGACAGCTCCGCCGGCTCCAGGCGGCCCTTCTTCTTGCCCTTGATGAACAGCTCCCGGAGCTTCTCATTGCCGGCCAGCAGAGCAGCGGCAGGGCACTTGCCGAGCTTTTCCTCCAGGGTCTTGTCGTTGGTCTTGTCGTTGGTCTTGTCGTTGGTCTTGTCGCTCTCCGGCTTCTTGTCGGCAGTCTTTTCGGCCTTTTTCTTGTCGTCGGCGGTCAGCAGCTGGTCCGCCATCTCCTCGAGCTCCTGCCGGGTATAGGTTTTATCTGTCATTGTGCTTTCCTCCATAGCCCTTCTTGTTTTTATATTTTTCCGCCGCTGCCGCCAGGGGGTCTGTCCCGGCCCCGGCGGCGCGTTTTTGCGCTTCCTCATGAATGACGCGGCAATAGTCCTCCAGAGCCCGCTCCGCGCCTGTGCGGGACTCCGGCTTCTGCACCACCGCCGTCAAGTGGCTCATTTCGTCGCCGGTAAGCTCACCGCTCAGCGACGCCACCGTCATCGGCCGCCCGGCCATATGGCTCTCCCACAGGCTGGCATAAACCCGGCCCAGCAGCGGCGAGGAAAATTCCTCTGCCGGAATGGGCGGCGCCGGGCCAAACAGTCCGTCGTCCAGCAGCAGCAGCCGGATGACGCCCTCCTCTGCCAGAGCGCTGCGAAGATTCTCGTACCGCAGGCCACGCTCCTGGGGCTGGAGCGACACCACAGGGTTCAGCTCCCGGCGCTCCCGGGCCTTCTTGTCCTTGGCAGCCTTGCGCTTGAAGGCGCGCTGCACCTCCATCCGCAGAGCCTCCGGCGTCAGGCCCGCCGTTTCCGCCGCCCGGGTGGTGTATACCTCCCGCTCCACGGCGTTTTCCAGAGTGCAGAGCACGGCGCTGACCTCCTCGGCGTAGGCCACCCGGGCCTGGTCGTCCCGCAGGTCATATTTCCCGGCGATCTCGTTCAGACGGAACTCCACCCCGTTGGCGCTGCCGCTGAGAAGCCGTTCGAAGGCCTCCGGGCCCTGGAGCTTGATAAAATCGTCGGCGTCCTGCTTCACATATTCCCCGTCCACCAGCCGGTTGGGCAGACGCAGCACCCGGACGCTGAACTCCGACTGGTTCAGCAGCTCCAGGGCCCGTTGGGTGGCCAGGGCTCCGGCCTTATCGTTGTCGTAGCACAGCACCAGCTCCTTGGTGTACCGGGACAGGAGCCGGGTCTGTTCCACCGTCAGGGCCGTGCCCATGGAGGCCACGGCATTGTCGAACCCTGCCTGGTGCAGGGTCACCACGTCCAGATTGCCCTCGCACAGGATGATGTTGGGCCGCTTGGTCTTTTTGGCCAGGTTCAGGCCGTACAGCACCCGCCGCTTGCTGTATGTAAGGGTCTCGGGGGTGTTCATATACTTGGGCTCGGACTTGTCCAGCACCCGGCTGCCGAAGCCGATCACGTCGCCCCGGACGTCGATGACCGGCAGGATCAGCCGGTTGCGGAACTTGTCGTAAAGATGTCCGTTCTTTCCGCTGACGGCCAGGCCCGCACGGATCAGCTCGTCCTTGCCGTATCCCTTCTGGGTCATGGCGGTCAGCAAGGCGTCCCAGCTGTCGGGGGCCGCCCCCATGCCGAAGCGCACGGCGATCTTCCGATGAATACGCCGCCGGTCCAGATATGCCCGGACCGCCTGACCGTCGGGCCCCTGCAGCGTCTGATAGTACCACCGGGCGGCGTCCCGGTTCAGCTCCAGCATCCGGCGGCGGAGCTTCTCCGTGCCGTCGTTGGCCTCCTCCGGCACCGGGATGTTGGCCCGCTTGGCCAGAAACCGCACCGCATCGGGATAGGACAGGTTCTCAATGTCCATGATGAAGTTGATGACGCCCCCGCCCTTTTTGCAGCCGAAGCAGTGGTAAAACTGCCGGTCCGGCAGCACATGGAACGAAGGAGTCTTTTCATTGTGGAAGGGGCAGCAGCCCCAGAAGCTGCCGCCCTTGGGCGTCAGGGATACATAGGAGCCCACCACGTCCACAATGTCATTGCGTGCGATCAGCTCGTCCAGAAAGCTCTGGGGAAACGGCATGGCCGCGCCTCCTTTCCGTGAAATTCCCGTGATACTTAATATATACCCCGCAAAAGCCCGGAATCCTCTTTTTCTGCGTAAATTTTTAAAAAATTTTCCCGCCGGAGGTCCGGCGGGAAAAGTACGTCACAGAGTGTATTTTTTCTGATATTCGGCGGAATAACGGGCAAAGGATGCGGACTTCATGGCCTTGACGCTGTTGAGGTACTCGTGGGTATCAAAGGAGTCGGACTCCAACTCGATCATGGCCACGGCAATGTTGGAGCAGTGATCCGCCACGCGTTCGTAGTTGGTCAGCAGGTCGTTGAAGATAAAGCCTTGGTTCAGGGTACACACGCCCTTTTGCAGGCGGTCCACATGGTGCAGCTTCATCTCGTCGCACAGTCCGTCGATGATCTCCTCCAGCGGCTCCACCCGGCCGGCGGACTCCAGGTCGCCGTTGACAAACGCGCCCACGGACAGGTGCAGGATCTCGGTGACCGCCTGCTCCAGCATCCGCAGCTCCCGGTCGGCCTCCGGGGAGAACACCACGCTTTTGGCGTTGATCTCTCGGGCTGCATCGCAGATATTCAGGGCGTGGTCGGAGATACGCTCGAAGTCCGAGATGGTGTGCAGATATTTGGACACCTCCTCGCTCTGCCGCTGGGACAGCTCCTTACCGGTGATCTTCATCAGGTAGGTGCCCAGCCGGTCCTCGTAGCGGTCGATGGCGTCCTCGGTATCCTCAACGGCCCGGCAGCCCTTGTCGCTGAATCGGTGCACCAGCTCCATGGCCCGCAGCAGGTTGTCCATGGCCCGCTGTGCCATGGCGTCGGTGACCTGGCGGCTCTGCTCCAGGGCCAGGGCCGGATGCAGCAGGAAGCGCTCCTCCAGCCGGTCCATCTCCTGCTCCTCCCGGACGCTTTCGGGATTCTCCGGGATCAGCAGGCACACGCACTTTTCCAACACTCCGATAAGCGGCGCCAGCACAATGACCGTGGCCAGACGGAACAGGGTGTTCATCAGGGCAATAGACACGGCAGTCATGGTCATGGTCAGGAAATCGAAATGCACGATGGCATTGACGGTGTAAAACACGGTGGCCCAGATCACCACGCCCAGCATGTCGATCAGCAGATATACAAAGGCCGTGCGCTTGCCGCTGACGTTGGCCCCCAGAGCCGACAGCAGCACCGGCACCGCCGCGCCGATGGCGATGCCCATGACTATGGGCAGGGCGATCTCAAAGGTAATAGCCCCGGTGACGGCCAGCGCCTGGAGAATGCCCACGGCGGCGCTGGCGCTCTGGATGACGCTGGTAAACAGCAGGCCCACCAGAATCCCCAGCAGCGGGTTAGAGAAGGAGGTCAGTGCGTCGATAAACACCTGGCTGTCCCGCAGAGGAGAGACGGCGTCGCTCATAATGGACATGCCGTACATCAGCACCGCAAAGCCCAGGAGAATGTCTCCCACATGATGGGTGGCAGGCCGCTTGGCAGCCATGCGCAGAATGATGCCGACGACGGCCACCAGACCCGTCAGGGTGGCGGTGCTCAGCAGGGTCACCCAGCCGCTGCCGCCGCTGAGACTGCTGAGGCAGAGGATCCACCCGGTGACGCTGGTGCCCAGAATGGCGCCCATGACAATGCCGATGGCCTGGTTCACCTTCATCATGCCGGAGTTCACAAACCCCACCACCATCACGGAGGTAGCGGAGGAGGACTGGATCACGGCAGTGACCCCGGTGCCCAGCAGCACCCCCTTCAGCGGCGTGCTGGTCAGCTTATACAGCACCAGCTCCAGCTTGCTTCCGGCGACTTTTTTCAGGCCGTCGCCCATGATGGCCATGCCGAATAAAAACAGCGCGATGCCGCCCAGAAGGCTGATGATCTCGGATGCGCCCATACGCAGCCCCTCCCAGTATATTAATCCTTTATAGTATAGCAAATCCGTGCAAAGTCTGTCGATGGAAACCGGGCAGAAAGAATGGAGAAATACGGAGAAAAAAAGCCGGTTTCTTTGTAGATTCCGGAAAAATACTCGGTAAAAAATTAACGATACTTGCGTATTACACCGGGACGGGGTATACTGTTTTATTATACCATTGATTAGATGCGCTTAACGCTGTAAAAAGGAGCCGTTATGTTCAAGCATTGTCTCATCGTATTTCTGGTGTCCATGGTGCCCATCATCGAGCTGCGGGGGGCCATCCCCTACGGCGTGGGCTTCGGTCTGCCGCTGTGGCTGACGTATATCGTCGCCATTGTGGGCAATATGTTGCCGGTGCCGCTGATCTATTTTTTTGCCCGGCGCATTCTGGAGTGGGGGCAGGACAAGCCCGTCATCGGAAAATTCTTCACCTTCTGCCTGGAAAAGGGAAAAAAGGGCGGTGAAAAGCTCCAGGCCAAGGCGGGACGGGGCCTGTTCTGGGCGCTGCTGCTGTTTGTGGGCATTCCCCTGCCCGGCACCGGAGCCTGGACCGGCACCCTGGCCGCCAGTCTCCTGGATATGGATTTCCGCAAGAGTGTGCTGGCCTGTATGGGCGGCGTACTGCTGGCCGGATGCATCATGGGCGCCCTGAGCCTGCTGGGCGTCTCTGCCTTTGGGGCCATCACCAAATGACAGGTTTCATCCGGGAAAAGGATCGCCCCGAAGGAGGCACTTCGTAAGGAAGTGCCTCCTTCGGCCAGCCTGTCAAAGAACCCCTGCTTTCATGCGGCGAAAGCAGGGGTTCTGTTGCAATTTGTGGAAAAATAAGCGCGTATCAGCCGGAAAATGGAGTCCCTTCAGCTCCAATTTGCCAGCTTTTTCAGATTCATGGCAGCATATTTCAGCCTGACCCATCTGGTGACGGCGGCCAAGCCCTTGTTCGCGCTGGCCCGGATATGGGTCCCGTCAATGAAATCAGATCATTCTTCTTGACAGGTGCAAAAAGTCATCCATGTCAGGCGGTGATAGGAAACAGGAGCTTCAGCACGCCGAAGATCACCAGGGACGCGGCGGCGGCGATGAGCCAGATGAAGCAGGTTTTCCGGTCCCGCAGGGCCAGCTTTTGATTTTCGTGCTCATTTTTCCACCGGACAAAAAACCAGCCTGCGCACAGCAGACAGATCACAGGGGCAAACAGCAGGCCAATCACGGCAACATATTCCATAGCAGCTCCTCCATCATTTTTTCCCAGTATACCGTATTTCCCTGCCGCCGTCAATCCGGGAGTTTCCGGGCCGGACGGCGGGGATTTTTTCAGGTAGTTGCTTTTTGGATAAAGGTGTGCTACAATGCACCTGATCACACACTGGGCTTACCTATTAAATATAGAAGGTCCGGATGCCAAGAAGGAGCCGTGAAGCATGGAGACCATTACCAGCCGCCAGAACCCGCTGATGACCCATATCCGCAAGCTGGCGGGGTCCGCCGCCTACCGCCGCCAGACCGGCGAATGCCTGTGCGACAGCCCCAAGCTGCTGCGGGAGGCCGCCCAATGGGGCGCAGACGTGCGGACCGTGGTATCCGTTCTGCCCTGGGACGGGCCGCTGCCGGATCATGTCCGGCAGGTGCTGGTGCCGCCGGAGGTCATGTCCTCCATCAGTCCTGCCAAAACGCCCCAGGGGGTGCTGTTCACCTGCGCCATTCCTGTTTTGCCGGTGCCGGAAACGCTTCCGGGCCGGCGATATGTGGTGCTGGACGGGGTCCAGGACCCCGGCAACGTGGGAACGGTGCTGCGGACCCTGGACGCCTTTGACGCCGACGGCCTGCTGCTGACCGGCGGCTGCGCGGACCCCTTCGGCCCCAAAACCGTCCGGGCCTCCATGGGGGCGGTGTTCCGCCGTCCGGTATGGAGCGTAACGCCGGAGGAGCTGGGAGCCCTGCTGCGCCGCAGCGGCATCCCCCTGTACGGTGCGGCCCTGCGGCCGGACGCCCTGGACGCCCGGCAGGCGGACTATTCCCGATGCGCCCTGGCCATCGGCTCCGAGGGACGGGGCCTCAGCCGGGAGGTGCTGGACCTGTGCGACAAAACCGTGCTCATCCCCATGTCTCCCCGCTGCGAGTCGCTGAACGCGGCCATCGCGGCGGCGGTGCTGCTGTGGGAAAGCTGGCGATAAACGAAAGGGGGGACCGCCGTGGCGGCACTGAAATACTGGGTCTGGTTGACGGCTCTGCCGGGGCTCAGCAACCGCAGCAGGTTGCTGCTGTTGGAGCGGTACGGGTCCCCGGAGGATGTGTATTACGCCGACCCCGAGGAGCTGGCCCAGGTAGAGGGTCTGACGCCGGGACAGGCGTCCCTTCTGGCGGACAAGGGCTTATCGCGGGCGGACCGCATCCTGGCGGACTGCGCCCGGGGCGACATGTTCCTGCTGACCATGCAGGACGCCGCCTACCCCGCCCGGCTGCGGGACATCTTCGACCCGCCGGTGCTGCTGTACGGCAAGGGCTCCCTGCCGCTGTTCGACGAGGAGGCGGCCATCGCCGTGGTAGGCACCCGGTCCTGCACTCCCTACGGGCTGCGCTGCGCCCATCGCATGGGCTATGAGCTGGCCCGGCAGGGCGCCGTGGTGGTGTCCGGCATGGCCAAGGGCATCGATGGTGCGGCCATGCGGGGCGCTTTGCAGGCCGGGGGCTTCACCGCCGCCGTGCTGGGCGGCGGCGTGGACGTGGTATATCCCGCGGAAAACCGCAGACTATATGAGGATATCGCCGCCACCGGCGTGCTGCTGTCGGAATATCCCCCGGGAACGGAGCCCCTGCCGGGGCATTTCCCCGTGCGAAACCGCATCATCAGCGGCCTGAGTCTGGCGGCGCTGGTGGTGGAGGCCCCGGTGCGGTCCGGGGCCCTGATCACTGCCCATGCCGCCCTGGACCAGGGGCGGGACGTGTTCGCCGTGCCCGGTCCCATCGACGCGGCAGCCAGCGTGGGCTGCAACCGGCTGATCCGGGACGGCGCGGGACTGGCCGCGTCGGGATGGGACATTCTGTCGGTGTACCACAGCCGGTTTCCTCACCGGCTGCATCCGGCCCACGTCACCGTGCCGGAGCCGGGAGACGCCCCCAAGCCGGAGGAGGACAAGTCCTCTCCCCTGCCCGATACGCCGCCGGAGCCGGCCCAAAAGCCGCAGCTGCCGGTGCTGGACCTGGACCGCAACCGGGAGGGGCTCACCGATGATCAGCTGGCGCTGATTCGGGTGCTGGATACAGAAACGCCTCTGCTGACGGATGAGGCGGCGGAACAGACGGGCCTGCCGGTAAGGCGGGTGCTGTCGGCGCTGACGGTGCTGGAGATCGACGGCTATGCCCAACGCTCCGGCCCCCGCAGCTATGTGCGCACAGTCAGGCTACATTCGGAAAAGGAAGGATCATAAATATGGCAAAAAAGGCTGAAAAATACCTGGTGATCGTGGAGTCCCCGGCCAAGGCCAAGACCATCGGCAAATACCTGGGCCCCGCGTATCAGGTGAAGGCCTGTATGGGACATCTGCGGGACCTGCCCAAAAGCAAGCTGGGCGTGGACGTGGAAAACGATTTTGAGCCCAATTACCGGCCCATCAAGGGCAAGGAGGACATCATCCGGGACCTGAAGCAGGCGGCCAAGGACAGCGACGCCGTTTACCTGGCCACCGACCCGGACCGCGAGGGAGAGGCCATCAGCTGGCACCTGAAGCAGCTGCTGGACCTGCCGGAGGACAAGACCTTCCGGGTCACCTTCAACGAGATCACCCGCAAGGTGGTCACCGAGAGCATCCGCCAGCCCCGGGACATTGACCAGGACCTGGTGGACGCTCAGCAGGCCCGGCGTATTCTGGACCGCATCGTGGGCTATGAGCTCTCTCCCCTGCTGTGGAAAAAGATCCGCCGGGGCCTGTCCGCCGGGCGGGTCCAGTCCGTGGCCATGCGCCTGGTGGCGGACCGGGAAAAGGAGATTGCCGATTTTGTGCCCCAGGAATATTGGACCCTGGACGCCCTGCTGAAAAACGACCAGGGGGCCCGGTTCAAGGCACACTACTATGGCCGCGGCGGCAAGAAATATGAGCCCGCCTCCCAGCAGGAGGTGGACGACATCCGCGCCCAGCTCCAGGACACGCCCTTTGCCGTGTCCAACGTGAAGCGCACGGATAAGCGGCGCTCCCCGTCGCCTCCCTTCACCACCTCCACCATGCAGCAGGAGGCCTCCCGGAAGCTGAACATGACCCCCCGCCGGACCATGGCCATCGCCCAGCAGCTGTATGAGGGCGTGGACATCACCGGCGAGGGCACTGTGGGTCTGATCACCTATATGCGTACCGACTCCCTGCGTATCTCCGATGAGGCACAGGCAGCGGCCCGCAGCTTCATTGAAAGCCGCTACGGCGCGGCCTATCGCCCGGAGAGCCCCAAGCAGTACAAGGCCAAGGCCGGGGCCCAGGACGCCCACGAGGCCATTCGCCCCAGCAGCGTCACCCTGACCCCGGAGCAGGTGAAGGGCGACCTGACCGGCGAGCAGTATCGCCTGTACCGGCTGATCTGGAGCCGCTTCCTGGCCAGCCAGATGTCCAACGCCGTGTACGACAGCGTCAGCGTGGACATTGCCGCCGGAGAGCACACCTTCCGCGCCAGCGCCAGCAGCCTGAAATTTGCCGGCTATACCGCCGTGTATGAGGAGAGCCGCGACGACGATAAGGAGGAAAAGGAGCCCGCCCTGCCGGAGCTACAGCCCGGCGAGGTGGTGACGCTGGAGGGCTTTGAGCCCGGCCAGCACTTCACCCAGCCCCCCGCCCGCTACACCGACGCCACCCTGATCCGCACCATGGAGGAAAACGGCATCGGCCGCCCGTCTACCTACGCGCCCACCGTGTCCACCATTCTGGACCGGGAATATGTGGTGAAGGAGGGCAAGGCCCTGCGGATCACGCCCCTGGGCCAGGTGGTGACGGACCTGATGTGCCAGCGGTTCCCGGACATTGTGGACGTGAAGTTCACCGCCCGGATGGAGGATGAGCTGGATGAGGTGGAAAGCGGCAAGATCCCCTGGAAGCAGCTGCTGCGGCAGTTTTACGGCGGTTTTGAGAGCAATCTCCAGCAGGTGGAGAAGGACATGGAGGGCGTATATCTGAAGGTTCCCGACGAAGTCACCGAGGAGAAATGCGACGTGTGCGGCCGCAATATGGTAGTCAAGTCCGGCCGGTTCGGCCGGTTCCTGGCCTGCCCCGGATATCCGGAGTGTACGTTTACCAAGCCCCTGGTGGTGGAGATGCCGGGCCGCTGCCCCAAGTGCGGCGGGCGGCTCATGAAGCGCACCGGCGTCAGCAAAAAGACCGGCAAGCAGTACACCTATTACTGCTGTGAGCGGCTCAACGCCGCCGACGAAAGCGCCCGCTGCGATTTCATGACCTGGGACGTGCCGGTGAAGGACGACTGTCCCGTGTGCGGGCACACCATGTTCAAAAAGGCCGGCAAGGGCTTCCGCAAGCCCTTCTGCATCAATCCCGACTGTGCCAACTTCCTGCCGGAGGACAAGCGCGGCTATGTGAAAAAGGCCAGGACGGAGGAGCCCGCGGCCGACGGCGGTCAGGCAGACGGCGGTCAGGCCGACGGCGGTCAGGCCGACGAAGCCCCGGCAGAGGAAAAAGCACCCGCCAGGAAAGCAGCGGCTAAGAAAGCCGCCGCCAAAAAGCCTGCCGCCAGGACGGCCAAAGCCACCAAATCCACTAAGACTACCAAGACTACCAAAACCACCAAGACCACCAAGACCACCAAGAAAAAGACGGAGGAAGCATGAACCATGTAACAGTCATCGGCGCGGGGCTGGCCGGCAGCGAGTGCGCCTGGCAGCTGGCCCAGCGGGGCATTTCCGTGACCCTGCGGGAGATGAAGCCGGAAAAATTGACTCCCGCCCACCAGACCGCCGATTTTGCGGAGCTGTGCTGCTCCAATTCCCTGCGGGCAGCGGGGCTGGAAAACGCCGTGGGCCTGCTGAAGGAGGAGCTGCGGCAGCTGGGAAGCCTTTTGATCCGCTGCGCGGACGAGACTGCCGTCCCCGCAGGCGGAGCCCTGGCGGTGGATCGCCACGGCTTTTCCCGGCTGGTAACGGAGCGGGTCAGAAGCCACCCCCTGATCACCGTGGTCCCCGGTGAGGTGACGGACCTGCCGGAGGGGGAGGTGGTGGTGGCCACCGGTCCCCTGACCTCCGACGCCCTGGCGGACCGGCTTATGTCCATGCTGGGCGGACAGGACTCCGCCCTGCATTTCTTCGACGCGGCGGCGCCTTTGGTGAGCTTCGACAGCGTGGACATGGACAGTGGCTTTTTCGCGTCCCGGTACGACAAGGGGACGCCGGACTACATCAACTGCCCCATGGACCGGGAGGAGTATCTGGCTTTCTGGCAGGAGCTGATCCACGCCCAGGAGGCGGAGGTCCACGGCTTTGAGGATAAAAACGTATTCGAGGGCTGTATGCCCGTGGAGGTCATGGCCCGGCGGGGAGAGGACACCCTGCGCTACGGTCCCCTGAAGCCCCGGGGCCTCAAGGACCCCCGCACCGGGAAGGAGCCCTATGCCGTTGTGCAGCTGCGCAAGGACAACGCCGACGGCACCATCTATAACCTGGTAGGGTTCCAGACCCACCTGCGCTTCCCGGAGCAGAAGCGGGTGTTCTCCATGATCCCCGCTCTCCATGATGCCAGATTCCTGCGCTATGGCGTGATGCACCGGAACACCTATCTGGACTCTCCCCGGCTGCTGGACCGGTATTACCGGCTGAAGGCGATGCCCCGCATTGCCTTTGCCGGACAGATGACCGGCGTGGAGGGGTATGTGGAGTCCTGCGCCTCCGGGTTTCTGGCAGGCGTGGAGACGGCCCGGCGGCTGCTGGGCCAGCCGCCCATCGACTTTCCCCGGGAAACGGCCATCGGCGCCCTGGGCCTGTACGTCAGCAACGAGTCCGTGGGCCAGTTCCAGCCTATGAACATCAATTTCGGCATTATGCCGCCCCTGGACCACCGGGTCAAGGGCAAGCGCAACAAAAACGCCCAGCTGTCCCAGCGGTCGCTGGCCATTATCGAGCAGCTGAAGCAGGAGGTTCTGAGCTATGAAGATCATCATTGACGCCATGGGCGGCGACAACGCCCCGCTGGAAATCGTAAAGGGCGCCCTGCTGGGCATGGAGCACTGGGGCGTGGAGGTGCTGCTCACCGGCGACACGGAGGCCATTCTCCGGGCCCTGCGGGACTGCGGCCATGATACCATCCCCCATGGAATGGAGATCGTCCACACCACGGAGACCGTGGACATGTGCGACGATCCCTCCAAGGTGTTTCGCCACAAGAAGGACACGTCCATGGGCGTGGGCCTGACCCTGCTGCGGGACGGTAAGGCCGACGCCCTGGTTTCCGCCGGGTCCACCGGCGCGCTGCTGGCCGGGGCCACCCTGATTACCAAGCGCATCCGGGGCATCCGCCGGGCGGCGATGGCTCCGGTGATTCCCACCACCGGCGGCCGGGCCGTGCTCATCGACTGCGGGGCCAACGCCGAGTGCACGCCGGAGTATCTGCTGCAATTCGCGTACCTGGGCAGCTTCTATGCCGGACGGGTCCTGGGGCTGGAGTGCCCCCGGGTGGGCCTGCTGAACATCGGCACGGAGGACAGCAAGGGCACAGACCTGCAAAAGGCGGCCCTGGCCCTGCTGCGGCAGGCAGGCGCCGACGGGCACCTGAACTTCATCGGCAACATCGAGGCCAAGGAGGCCATCAAGGGCGGCTGCGACGTTATCGTCACAGACGGCTTCTCCGGAAACATCCTGCTCAAGACCATGGAGGGCGTTGGCTCCTTTGCGGGCCATGCCCTGGGCGATATTTTCAAAAAGAATCTGCTGACCAAGCTGGCTGCCGCCATGGTCATGCCGGGGCTGCGGGCCTTCAAGGCCCAGCTGGACCCCAATAAGGTGGGCGGCACGGCGTTTATCGGCATCTCCAAGCCCGTGATCAAGGCCCACGGCGCCTCCAACGCCGAGGCCATCGACAACGCCATCGGCCAGGCCAGACAGGTGGCGGAAAGCGGCATTATCGGACAGATTCAGGAAAATGTCCACCTGATGCAGCTCCAGGCGGAATAATTGCGAAAAGGGTATTGACAGACCTGGCCAATTGCCGTATTATTTTCCAAGACAAAGCCCGAAAGGAGGGATCATCTCATGACGATGGACGAGATCTTCAAGACCATGCAGGATCTGATCGCTGAGCAGTTTGCCATTGATACCGACGAGATCGGCATGGATAGTTCTTTTGTGGACGATCTGGGCGCCGACTCTGTGGACCTGGTGGAGCTGGTCATGGCCATGGAGGAGGAATTCGACGTCGGCGAGATCGACGAGGAGGACCTCACCGGTCTGAAGACCGTGGGCGACTGCGTGCGCTATCTGTATAATAAGCTGAACTGAATCAATCAGGCAGCTGAAAAAGAAGGCCCCGTTGGTTGCAACGGGGTTTCCTTTTTCCGCTGCGGAAGGGAGAAAAACATCATGCATACCCTGCAAGTACTGGAAAAAAAGCTGGGCTACACCTTCCGCTGCAAGGAGCAGCTTCAGGCGGCCCTGTACCACAGCTCCTACGCCAACGAGCACCGGTGCTGCGGCGTCAGCAGCAACGAGCGGCTGGAGTTTCTGGGGGACGCCGTGCTGGGTCTGGTCACGGCGGACTATCTGTATCACAAGCACCCGGACCTGCCGGAGGGAGACCTGACCCGGATGCGGGCGGCGCTGGTGTGCGAGGAGAGCCTGTATGAGGTGGCCCAGCGCCTGGGCCTGGGCAGTGAGCTGCGGCTGGGCAAGGGCGAGGAGGCCGGCGGCGGCCGGCAGCGGCCCTCCATCCTGGCCGATGCAACGGAGTCCGTGTTCGCGGCGGTGTACCTGGACGGCGGCATGGAAGCCGCCCGGGCCCTGATCCACCGGGTGCTGCTGGACAAGGAGCAGGAGGAGGCCGTGGAGGAGCGCCGCCGGGACTATAAGACGGAGCTTCAGGAGCTGGTCCAGCGCCGCAGCAACCAAACGCTGCACTACGAGATGATCGGCGCCACCGGCCCGGACCACGCCAGGCAGTTTACTTGTGCGGTGCTGCTCAACGGCGAAACCGCCGGTACCGGCACCGGCAGGAGTAAAAAAGAGGCCGAGCAGTCCGCTGCCAGGGCGGCGCTGCAGGCGCTGGCGTAATACGCTTTACAATTTGTCAAAAAAGGGCGCCGCCCTTTTTTGACAAGCTCAAACGCTCCCTGTGCCTTCCGGCACAGGGAGCGTTTCTTCACAGATTCATATACCGGTAATCCTTCCGCAGGATGTTCCGCACCACGGGGATGCCCATGATGATGTCCGCAGCGATCCACGCCAGCGGGTCCGCAGCACACAGTGCGTAAAACGCCGCCGGGCTGGCCGCCGCGCTGACGGCGCCCCCTGCCACAGCCGCAGGCAGCACCAGGCACACGGCGATTCGGGCCACCAGCTCCGCCGCGCCGGCCCCCAGCACGAATTGGGACCGTCCGATGCCCTGGACACAGTTGCGGATGATGAATACGCAGCCCAGGAACAGATACATGGAATAATCCACATACAGGAACGTGTTGCCAAACCGGATGGTATCTGCCGTGATCTTGTCCGCCGACAGGAAGATATGCAGATATGTATTGTTCAGCGTCAGCAGCAGTCCGCAGCTCACCGCCGCCACGGCGATGATGGCCATCATCCCCAGAGCCTGCAGCGCGCCCCTGCGGATGCGGTCATGGTTGCCCGCGCCCAGGTTCTGGGCGGTGAAGCTGGTCATGGCCGTGCCCAGGGCATTCATAGGCGTTGCCGTCAGGCTGGACAGCTTGTTGGCCGCGCCGAAGCCCATCTGGGCGGAGGAGGACACCATAACGCCGTCCAGCATGTCAAACTGTACCACCACGCCCTGCATGACGATAATGCCGATGGCCAGCACCGAGAATTGCAGCCCCAGGGGCACGCCCTGCACCACATGGCGGCGGATATCGCCCCGGGTGATCCGCATGTCCTCCCGGTGCAGCCGCAGCTGAGGATACTTGGCAAAGGCATAGATGAAGCACGCCACCGTGCTGATGAGCTGAGCCGCCACCGTGGCAATGGCCGCACCGGCCACGCCCCACCGGAACACCATGATGAACAGCAGGTCCAGCCCCACGTTCAGCACCGTGGAAAACAGCAGGAACAGCAGCGGCGTCAGGGAGTCGCCCATGCTGCGCAGAAACGCGCAGATGAAGTTATAAAACAGCTGGGCCCCGGTGCCCGCGAAGATGATGAAGCAATAGGTATACGCGGCGCGATACACCTCGGCATTGTCCGGCGTCACGTTGATCCACGCCAGCATGGGATTCAGCAGCGTCAGGGCCAGGGCCGTCAGCAGCACCGTCAGCACCGCCGACAGGATGATCTGGGTGGCCAGGGACCGCCGCACGCCTGCCTGGTTCCGGGCGCCCACCTGGCATGACGTCACCACGCAGAAGCCTGCGCTGACACCGAAGGCGAATTGCAGAAAGATGAACACCAGCGACGTGGTGTCGTTGACGCCCGCCACCTCCTGGGCCGTCAGCGTCTGGCCCACAATGGCCGCGTCACTGATGGAATACACCTGCTGCAGCAGATACGACAGGATCACCGGCAGCGAAAAGATCAGAATCGTTTTCCAGCATGTCCCCTTGGTCAGGTCCATTGGCCCGAACAGGGATTTTTTCTGTTTTTCCATAGCATTTACCTCCCATTAAAAGGAACAAATGATTATAGCCCCGCCGCCCCCCGGTCGTCAAGCGGCAGAACGCACAAGTTTTTTGTAATTTATGCTGAAAATACATGCATGTTTATCGTGTATATTCACAACGAATATTAGAAATAATAATGTCAGATATGTTGGATTTGTTATTTACTTCTGACGCGCTTTTCGGTATAATAAGGGGCTGTTGGCGGTGGAAACCCGCCAAAAATTCTGTTATGATATAGATGAGGAGACAAAGACATGTCAAATTGCGCGATCGTGGGTATCAACTGGGGCGACGAGGGCAAGGGCCGCATGGTGGACTACCTCACCCAACAATATGACGTAGTGGTGCGCTATCAGGGCGGCGGAAACGCCGGGCACACGGTCATCAACGAAAAGGGCAAGTTCGCCCTGCATCTGCTGCCCTCCGGCATTTTCCGCTCCGGTGTCATGAACATCCTGGGCAACGGCGTGGCCCTGGACTGCGAGAATCTGCTCAAGGAGATCGACACCGTCCGCCAGGGCGGCGTGGACATCACCCCCGAGAATCTGCTGGTCAGCGAACGGGCCAGTCTGCTGCTGCCCTGGCACCGGGAGCTGGACGCCCTGGAGGAGCAGCGGCTGAAGGATAAGAAGTACGGCTCCACCAAGCAGGGCATCGCCCCCTTCTATTCCGACAAGTACCAGAAAAAGACCGTCCTGGCCGGCGAGCTGCTGTACCCCGACCATCTGCGGGCCCATCTCCAGGACCTGCTGGAGTGGAAGAACCTGATCCTCCGGGAGGTCTACGGCGCCAAGGGGTACACCATGGACGAGATGATGGCCTGGGTGGAGCAGTACGGTCAGCGGGTGAAGCCCTATGTGGCCGACACCGGCCGCTATCTCCACCAGGCCCAGGCCGACGGCAAGTCCATCCTGTTCGAGGGCCAGCTGGGCGCTCTGCGGGACCTGGACTACGGCATCTATCCCTATACCACCTCCTCCAACACCATTGCCGCCTTTGCCCCGGTAGGCTCCGGCCTGCCCGGCGCATCCATCGACGAGGTGGTGGGCGTGGTGAAGGCCTATTCCTCCTGCGTGGGCGAGGGCCCCTTTGTCTGCGAGTGGTTCGGCGCGGATGCCGAAAAGCTCCGGGACGCCGGTGACGAATACGGCGCCAAGACCGGCCGTCCCCGCCGGGTGGGTCCCATCGACCTGGTGGCCACCCGCTACGGTGTCCGGACCCAGAATGCTACCAACATTGCTCTGACCAAGCTGGACATTCTCAGCTACATGGACCGGATCCCCGTCTGCGCCCATTATGAGATCAACGGCCAGCGCACCGACGAATTCCCCTTCCCGGTGCTGCTGGACCAGGCCAAGCCCGTTGTCGAGTATGTCCCCGGCTGGGCCTGCGACATTTCCGCCGCCCGCACCTGGGAGGATCTGCCCCAGGCGGCCCGGGACTATGTGGAGTATGTGGAGCGGGCCATCGGCTGCCACATCGGCTATGTGTCCGTGGGCGCCGAGCGCGACAGCCTCATCGTCCGCTGAAACCAAGGAAACGGAGGACCCTTATGTCCCACGACGTTTACGAATCCCCCCTGGCCGGGCGCTACGCCTCACCGTATATGCTGCACCTGTTCTCTCCGGACATGCGCTTTCAGACCTGGCGCCGCCTGTGGACGGCCCTGGCCCGGGCCCAGCATGACCTGGGCCTGCCGGTAACGGAGGAGCAGGTCCGCCAGCTGGAGCAGCACATCACCGATATCGACTACGACACCGCCCGGCAGCGGGAGCGGGAGGTCCGCCACGATGTCATGGCCCACGTCTATACCTACGGCAAGGCCGCGCCTCTGGCGGCGGGCATCATCCATCTGGGGGCCACCAGCTGCTACGTCACCGACAACGCCGACCTGATCCTGTACCGGGACGGGCTGCGTTATCTCCGGGGCCAGCTGCTGGCGGTGATGAAGAATCTCTCTGCCTTTGCGGAAAAATACGCCGCCACGCCCACCCTGGGCTATACCCACTATCAGCCCGCCCAGCCTGTCACCGTGGGCAAGCGGGCCTGCCTGTGGCTCCAGGATCTGCTGTCAGACCTGGAGGAGCTGGATTTTGTCCTGGGGAGCCTGCGCTTTCTGGGCTGCCGGGGCACCACCGGCACCGAGGCCAGCTTCATGGATCTCTTTGAGGGCGATGAGGCAAAGATTGACGAGATGAACCGCCGCATCGCTGCCGGGTTCGGCTTTGACTCCTGCTTCACCGTCTGCGGCCAGACCTACCCCCGGAAGGTAGATGCCCGGATTCTGAACTGCCTGTCGTCTATGGCTCAGAGCGTCTACCGCATGGCCAACGACATCCGCCTGCTGCAGCACGACCGTCAGCTGGAGGAGCCCTTTGAGGAGCACCAGATCGGCTCGTCGGCCATGGCCTACAAGCGCAACCCCATGCGCTGTGAGCGCATCTGCTCCCTGAGCCGCTATCTCATGGCCGACGCCATGAATGCTCCCATGACTGCCTCCGTCCAGTGGATGGAGCGCACCCTGGACGACTCTGCCAACCGCCGCCTGTCCATGCCCGAGGGCTTTTTGTGCGCCGACGCCATTCTGCGCCTGGCCCAGAATGTTACAGACGGCCTGCGGGTCAACGAAAAGGTGGTGGACAAGACCATCCGGGAGTATATGCCCTTCCTGGCCACGGAGAACCTGATGATGGAGGCCGTCAAGCGCGGCGGCGACCGGCAGGAGCTCCACGAGCGGGTGCGGGTACACTCCATGGCCGCCACCGCCCGGATGAAGGACGGTGAGCCCTGCGACCTGCTGGATCGTCTGGCGGCGGACCCGGCCTTTGGCATGACCCGCCCGGAGCTGGACCGCCTTATGGACCCGGCCCGCTACATTGGCCGCTGCCCGCAGCAGGTCCGCGCTCTGCTGGACCGCATTGCCCCCCTGCTGGAGGACGCATCCTCCGCCGACGGCGGCGTCAGCCTGTGAGCCGTTTGTAAACCGGAAAAGGACCGGAACGCACAGGCGTCCCAGCCCTCAGCCTGTCAAAGAACCCCCGCTTTCACGCGTGAAAGCGGGGGTTTTTTGACAGGGAGCGTTTATCTATTTCTTCCCCACTATGCTGCACACCAGAAACGCCAGCAGGTCGGCGATGACCACCGTGGCGCCCACCGGGGTGCTGAGCAGATACGATGCGGTAAGCCCCGCGCAGAAGCAGGTCACGGACAGGATCCCCGCCAGGATCACCACGCCCCGGAAGCTCTTTCTCACCCGCATGGCGGACAGGGCCGGGAAGATCACCAGGCTGGAGATCAGCATAGCCCCCATCATCCGCATTCCCAGCACGATGGTCAGGGCCGTCAGCACGGAGAGGAACGTATTGTACAGCCCCACCCGCACACCGGTGGCCCGGGAGAAGCTCTCGTCGAAGGTGATGGCGAACAGCTTGTGGTAAAACAGCACGAACAGCAGCAGCACCGCCGCCGACAGTCCGGCGCTGAGGGCCACGTCCGACCGGTCCATGGCCAGAATGGAGCCGAACATATAGCTGTCCACGTCCGTGGTCATGCCGGTGGTCAGGCTGGTGACAATGACGCCGGCAGCCAGGGACGAGGCGGACACCACGGCAATGGCGGCATCGGCCCCCATGCGGCTGTTTTCCGTCAGCCGCAGCAGGCCCAGGGCCGCCAAGATCACCACCGGAATGGATACCGGCAGCGGGGCCCAGCCGCAGGCCACGGCGATGGACAGGGCCCCGAAGGACACATGGCTCAGGCCGTCGCCGATCATGGAATACCGCTTGAGCACCAGGGGCACCCCCAGCAGCGCCGCGCACAGGGACACCAGAATGCCCACCACGAAGGCCCGGACGATGAAGGGATAGGTAAACATTTCCAGCAGCAGGCTCATGACAGGTCACCTCCGAAGCGTTTTCCGTAGGGCGAGGCCAGATATTCCCGGGGCGTGCCCAGGAACCACTGGTTCCGTCCGGCGTGCAGAATGGCGGTGGCGTCCCGCAGGGCGCTGCGGATGTCGTGGGTCACCATCACCACGGCCATGCCCTCGGTGCGGTTGAGATACCGCAGGGTGCGGTACAGGTCGTCGGCGGCAGCGGGGTCCAGTCCCGTCACCGGTTCGTCCAGCACCAGCAGATCCCCTGCCGCACACAGAGCCCGGGCCAGCAGCACCCGCTGCTGCTGGCCGCCGGACAGCTCCCGGTAGCACCGGTCCTTCAGCTCCAGAATGCCCAGCTTGCCCATGTGCTGCAATGCCTGGGATTTCTGAGCCGGTGTGTAGAAAAATTTCCAGCCCCGGGCGCTCAGGAAGCCCGACAGCACCACCTCGCTGACGGTGGCGGGGAAATCCTTCTGCGCCCGGGTCTGCTGGGGCAGATAGCCGATGGCCCCCCGGCGCACACTGTCGTCCAGGTGGATTTCCCCGGACAGGGGCCGCAGCAGGCCCAGCAGACTTTTCAGCAGGGTGGACTTGCCGGAGCCGTTGTCCCCCACGATGCAAAGATAATCCCCCCGGCGCACCCGGAACGACAGATGCTCCCAGATGGGGCGGCCCTCATAGCCCAGGGCCGCGTCACGGCAGTCTATGAGTATCTTGGGTTCGCTCATGACAACCCCTCCTTCAGTACGTCCACATTTTTCCACATCAGGGAGAGGTACGTCTCCCCCCGGTCAAATTCCTGCCGGGTCAGGGTCTGGCAGGAATGAAAGGTCAGGATTCTGGCCCCGGTGGTCTCGGCAATGGCGGAGGCCACCTTTTGGCTGCTGAGCTCGATGGTGTACACCACCGGAATCTGCTCCGCCCGCACCTTGTCAATGAGGTACTTCAGCGTAGCCAGGGACGGCTCCGTGTCGCCGGAGCAGCCGTGGAAGGCCGCCCGGTAGTCCAGGCCGTACTCCCGGCAGAAATACAGCAGCGGGAACCGGTCGCCGAACACCAGCAGGCGGCGGCTGCCTCCTTCCACCGTGTCCCGGAACGCCTGGTCCAGGTCCGCCAGCTCCTGCACATACGCCGCAAGCCGCGTCTGATACTCCGCCGCGTGGTCCGGGTCCTCCTGGGACAGGGTATCCGCGATGACCCGGCACAGGTCCATGGCAATGCGGGGTGAGGTCCAGATATGCTCGTCGTATTCGATGTGCTCCTCGTGGCCGTCGTGGTCATGGCCGTCGTGGTCATGGCCATCGTGATCGTCGTGGCCGCCCTGCATGCCCTCGGAAAATTCCTCACCCAGGGCGTCCACGTGGTCCATCATACGGACCACAGAGCCGATGTTCTCCCCGGCAGCGGACAGAATGTCCTCTACCCATTCCTCGCTTTCGCCGCCGTTGCAGAGAAACACGTCCGCCTCAGAGATGCGGATCACATCCAGAGGCGTAGGCTCGAAGCTGTGGGCCTCCCGCCCGGCGGTCACCAGCAGATACGGCTCCACCCGGTCGCCGCCGATGGCCCGGACAAAATCATAGTAAGGAAATAGGGTGCAAACCACCCGCAGTCTGCCGTCGTCCTTCCCTGCCGTGGGTCCGGCGCAGCCGCCCAGCAGCAGCGCCGCCGCCAGCAGCAGACACAGCGCCCGGCGACGATATCGTTTCATGGGAATCCCCCCTTTGTATGCCTGTAAAATTATATTGTACAGGATATGTCCCAATTTCTCAAGCCCTCCCCTGCCCAAAACCGGGTTTTTTCCGGTGCGATTCCTTTTCCGGCCCCGGCAGGTGGAAAAATTAGCCGATCAGCGTGTATTATGGCGCACTGATGACAAATAATCGTCGAAACAGGATGCGGAAATTTCCCTCACCAAGGAAGGAATTCATATGAAAAAAAGCAGCAAATTCAGCAAGCTATTTTATATTCCGGCCTGGCGGACCGGCGCTGTGGAACGAGAGCTGGCAGAACATGTCCAGAACGGATATAAGCCTGTGGATTTTCAGGAGATCCTATTTTCTATATGGCGGATCACCTTTCAGAAGTCGGAACGGTGCCCCCATGACTATTATCTGTTTGGCCGATTTCAGGCAGGACGGGGAGCTACGCTGGGCTACGACAGCCCCTGCGGCAAAGAAGAACGAAAGATTTCCGATATATCCCGAAGGACCCTGGTCATAGGGGCAGATCTTCTGGTGGCGGAACTGAATCCGGATGCAGACCCCCATACGGTTGCCAAGTACCGGGTTGAGAAAATGAAAGCTGCCCGAAAGCTATATGTGTCATTTCTCTTGTTCGAACTACTGATGCTGCCCTTCATATGCTTGGTTTTCTTTATATTCATGCCCCATGATATTTTCTTCGACAGTTTCAAACAGCCCTTCGAGTTTCCCACGGATCTATTGCCCCTTGCCATATTCCCTGTCTATGCGGCTATAGCGGCTGCAGGCTGTACATCTGAATTAAGGCGCTTAGCGAATATGAAATAGCCGTCGGGCCCATTATCAATCCATCAGGAGGTTTTCCCCATGACGATTTGGCATGGTTTTCTGCTGCTTGTCAATGTGGCGCTGCTCATATGTTATTTAATCAGCTGTTCCAAGGGCTATTTGAAAAAAAGGGAAAACCGGCGGGATCAATTTTGTGTTCGTCTGCCAAACATGATTATCTTCCTGTTGCTGTTGTTGGTCGCCCTTTTATCCCTGCGTGTAATGCTTGGCATTTTTACCGAAGACGTCCATGGCAACCGGGACCCCATCGGATTCTGCATTGGGATAGCTGCATTTGGCCTGCTATGCCTTCTCTATTGCATCAAGGTTCTGCGCTGGTGTGTTGTGGTGAAAAAAAACAGAGATCACCATTCATTATATGCTGAGGCCCTCCAGGTCCTTCTCTATTAGTGATATTGTCTCCGCCACGCGAGAGGTAAAGGACAACTATGTTGCATCGGAGCGGATTGTGATACGCACCGGTGATCATATCCGACTGGTGGTGGAACGGGCGATGTACTCCTACGATCGGTTTTCCCGGATGATTCTACAGAATGTCCCGGAGTCACGCCGGAAGGGCTGGTAAAGGGGTCTGACAAAGCCCCTTAAGGGGTTTTTTACGCCTTGGGATTCTTATTGCCCATAAGTTGAACCCCGGCGCAGGCGGTGCCTGCGCCGGAGTAGTTTTTGCTATGAAAACGTACCCCTAAAAAGGGCGCAAAACAGCTCCCGCCTTCCGGCAGGCAGCTTGCGCTATGCAATAGCGCATTCAGGCGGAACTGGGGATGGCATCAGGTTCCCATCCAAGTGCTTTCAGTCGTTTGAGATAGCTGTTTATCTTTCTGTCGCGGTTAAAAGAATCGTAGTAGTCAGAACCGAGGTCATGGAAAGCAGTCTTGTTTTTAAGAATGTGGTATATGGCGATCAGCATGGAATGGGCGACTGCAAGCGTGGCTCGATTTTTGCCACGTCTAGCAGAAATTCGCTGGTACTGTGCAAAGAAATACGAACTCTTTACGGTTTTTGCAGACTTTGCACATTGCGTCAGAATCGTTTTGAGTGCCTTATTTCCTTTCGTCGTTTTACCATGTTTTCTTCTTCCTGCGCTCTGGTAGTTACCGGGACAGACACCAGCCCATGAGCAGAGATGTGCTGCACTGGGGAATCTGCCCATATCCAATCCAATTTCCGCCAGAATAACTTCTGCACTTCGTCTGGCAATGCCAGGGATTTCGTCTATTGCCTCAATCGCTGCTTCATATTCGGCCATATACTCCTGCACCAACTTATCCAGTTCACCAATCCGACGGTTCAGGTCATCAATATGATCGATAATCTGCGCCAACAGTTTTCTCTGCAGCGGTGTGGTAATTCCTTCGATTGAAGCAACGATCTGTTCCAGCTTCGGACGCATCCGTCCATGAACCAGTTTGGAGACCTCATCACTGTCTGGAATATCATCATCAATAATCCGCTGGAGAAGTTTACGGGCACTTTTGCCGGTGATGTCTTTCACTACAGAATCAAGCTTGATATTGGCACCTTCCAGAATTTTTTGCAGACGGTTTACTTCCCGGCAGCGTTCTTCCGTCAGGCTTTTGCGGTAACGGGTGATCTCACGCAATTCACGTTGCTCCCGGTTAGGAATATAGCTGGCTTTCAACAGGCCATGCCGAAGCAGGTCTGCGATCCATTCCGCATCTTTCACGTCCGTCTTGCGTCCTG